>OIXG01000920.1_pt1 | contig 32226 bp, 43 predicted proteins | sample 1587731 | NCBI WGS metagenome assembly OIXG01 (sample SAMEA3888908, study PRJEB22519) | human gut metagenome | biome: human gut; feature: human-associated habitat; material: faeces | place: Denmark | collected 2010 | reverse complement strand
AAAAAAAGCGCCTTCCGCCGTTTGCGGTTGCAAAGGTACTGCCCGCAACCCATTCTTTCCAAATTTTATCCCAACTTTTTTTTGAAAAAAATTAATCCATTATATCGAATATCCTCACAAATCGCTATAACGCAACATTTTACACAAACACACTTTCGACAGCGGACAATGACGGCAAACTCATAAATTGGAATTTCCAAAATTATAATGTATTTTCGTGGGAAATTAAACCTAAGCTACATTCGAATATGCGTAAAATCTTTCTAACACTTCTATTCATCTGCGCAACGGCTTTTTGCAGCTATTCATTTCCTATCGAATCGGTCAGATTCCACTGCGAAAACGACACGACCAAAATCAATCGCCTACTTACAGAAGCAATTTCCGCAGATCTTAGAACCCCGAATGAATACATGTCGTTCTTTGCCGACAAATTATTAGGCACTCCTTATGTCGCCCATACTCTTGAAGGCGAACAAGAATACCTCACTATCAACATTGACGAACTCGACTGCACCACTTTCGTCGAAACATTAATTGCTCTTACCAAAGCGGCCATGAGCAAATCTCCAACATGGTATGCATACGCTGCCAAGCTAGAAAATATTCGTTATCGCGGAGGCCAGCTTGATGGATACTCGTCGAGATTGCATTACATCAGCGCATGGATTGTCGAGAACACATCAAGAGGCAATTTCCACGAGGAAACCGCCTACATCCCCCACGCCGAAAACATCGTGAAATCATTAAACTACATGACTTCCCATCGCAACAGCTATCCGGCGTTAAGCGACAGCACAGAATTTGCCGCCATCAAACAATTTGAAACAGGATACAACATGCACATGTATCCATACATCAACAAAAGGGACCTCAAACGAAAAGACGTCATCGAAAACCTGCGCGACGGCGATATCATCTGCCTCACAACAAAAACGGAAGGCCTCGACGTGTCGCATCTTGGCATCGTACGCTTTGTCAAAGGCGCCCCGCACCTGCTCCACGCATCATCCGTCGAGAAAAAAGTGATTATCGACAAATACGATCTTTTTGAAATGCTAAGAACCTTGCGCAGCAACACCGGCATCCGAGTGCTCCGCGTCGACACAAGCTATTGACCTTACTACATACAAAAACGGGAAAGCGTATATACGCCTTCCCGTTTTTGCATCCAATATGAAATTACTTGATTTCAATATTGCGCGACAATTTCGGCAAATCTTCCTTCGTCAATTTCGGCAATGTAATGTCGAGCACTCCGTTTTCGACAGCTGCTCCGATCTTTTCCTTGTCGACATCGTCCGGAAGAATCATCGTTTGTTCAAATTTTGAATAAGAAAATTCACGACGCAAATATTTGCGATCTTTCTTTTCTTCCTTGCTTTCGCTTTTCTTTTCCATCGAGATAACCAAATTGTTTTCTTCATCTATACGAATGTTGAAATCCTCTTTGGTCATTCCCGGCGCAGCCACTTCCACCTTATATTCATTTTCGCTTTCGCTCACATTGATAGCCGGAGCGGTTGCATTTGCTTTTTCCATCCATTCGTTGTCAAAAAAATCATTGAAGATACTTGGCAACCAATTTTGATTTCTTCTCATCGGCATCATAATCATTATCTCCTATTTTAGTTATTTTCATTTTTTCAACTTTCTCCGGATGTTGCTCCTTTGAAAGTTCATATTGAAATATGCAAATCCGATGCCAAACACGTCAACAGCCCTACGCAACGGCTGGAATGAAAAATTGTCTGTTTTTCCTGCCATTTCTGTTCCGCCACATGCCATTTTTTCGCCAAAAACCTATATGAAAGAATTGCTTTTTTTCGAAAGTTCTCGTAAATTTGGCAACAATGATTCTCCCGAACATTCCAAACGATTACTAACAACTTAAAACCATAGCCTATGAAAAAATCAATCTTAACATTAATCGCATTGCTATCGGCAAATATCGCAGCCATAAATGCAGCGCCCAAATTAATCGGCCACCGAGGAAGCTATTGGGGCGTCGAAAACAGCGCAGAAGCATTCATTGCAGGAGCCGAAAAAGGATACAGCTGCTTAGAAACAGACATCAAGGTCGCAGGCGACGGGACATTTGTGCTCACCCACGACGACGAAACCAGCCGTTTGGGCGGGAATCTTACTATCACAACAGCAACCATCGAGCAACTGAAAGCCGAAACATACACGCAAACCAGAGGCGGCATCACGTACGAAGGGAAAATATGCACCCTCGAAGAGTATCTGCAAATTTGCAAAGACTATGGCGTCATTCCGTTCATTGAATTAAAATGGGCAACCGGCATCAACAATAACGATTGCAGCAACTTGAAACGCATGGTCGACACCGTTATCGAATACGGATTTGAAAACGATGCCATTATCAACACATCCATGAAGCCATGCTTAGAGTTTATCCGTGAAAATTATCCTGATTTCAAGTTGATGTTTCTTTGCAACACAAATTGGGAATCGAATTTCGATTGGTGTGTCGAGCACAACATTGGAGCCTACATCCAAACAGGATGCTTCGACCGCAACACTGTCACGAAATTCCACGAAAAGAATCTAAAAGTGGGCGTATGGACTGTCAACACCGCAGCCAATTACAGCACTTACGGCAATTACGGATGCGACTTCATCGCCGTTGACTACCTCGATCCCGTCGGGCTTCCGGAACTCGATCCGTTCAGTTCGTTGGTACCCAACAAAATCGACTATCCCGACCACGACGGAATTATACAAGCTACATATACATTCGAAGAAAGCTCCACAAAATTGGAACAAAGCTTCTCAACAAAAAAAGCAATCGCCCACGAAAACAATATTTTCCTGCTCAGCACTGACGGCAACATCGCCATGCTCGACATGGACACGCAAACATACACGCGAATTGCGCTTAACACAGAGCATCCGGTACCCGACATTTCCATTGATGCCGACGGACGCTTGATTCTTTACGTCGATCATGGCAACAACACTGCCACAATCTATGCATGGAATCAAAATTCCGAACTACAAGAAATTACGGCGATCGACAATTGTTCGACAACTCCGGCATTTTGCTTCAGCGGAACAACAGAAGATTGGAAAATCTATTACGCTTCGAACGACGGAATACGCGGCATATCGTCGACCGGAGCAATTGCGAGCAACACAATCGCGCTTACAGGGCAATCCTCGCTCTCAATCTCCCCATTCAGCCGCAACAATATCATCATTGATTCGCCCACGACGCTACCCGCCGAATATTCATTCGATTGGGAAAGCACTACGGCAGAATTAAGTCCTTTTATGGCAATGGCCGACAATGATGACATCGACATCCGACAAACTTCGCTATCCCCATTCCGATACGGTGCAAAAATCTATGCGCCTGTATTCACCGGCAACGGATTTTGCCTTTTGGACATGAGCAAAGGCTTAAAATCCATAGAATTTGCATGCGACGAATTTGGCTCGTTCACGCTCGAAAATGACGATTATATCGCGGGATTCGCGAATGTAAAAGACGGCGACATTCATGTCTATTGTGTCCACAATGCCAATGTGGCTGAATTTGTGGCAAAAGGGGAAGTGCCGGAAGGCAACACCGGTCCTACCGATTTCCATATCGAAAAACTTTGGAGCTACACCGACAAAGAAGGGAATGCCCCTGAGCATATCGACGGGACAAACGCGCAACAAGGAGCAGCCTGCAACGGCACATTCTACATCAACGACTGTAGCGACAAATTAATCTATATCTACACATCCGAAGGTCTTGCAGGCACTCTTCCCGGAGGAGCCGGATGGGGAACGGCAATCGACGACGCCGGGAACATAATCGTGCGCGACGACAAGCAAACCGGCACCACCCATCGGGTTCTCATCTATCCGGCAGGAACAATGCCCGACGACGGCATTGAAGCAACAGCAATCGATTTCGAAACGCTCGACGCAGGACAAACAAACTTTATTTCCGCAAGCGGCGACGTGCTTGGCGATGGCGGATACATTTACATGTTTCCCAACAAGCAAACCGTCGTAAATTTGATTAAAATTGCCAACGGAAAATTCGTAGAAACAACCCGAAGCGAGAATTTGTCGATAGAATCATCGACAGCCGGCTATGTAGTCCCAATCAACAACAATCCTGAGAACTGGCTTTACATGGTACGAAACAATGGCATTTACCAATACAATGGCTCCGACGCAGGCTTGCTTTTGGGAGGGTCGTCCACGACACCGCCATCACGAAACAGCACATGCGGCGCTGAAATTTTCACGCTTAGCAACCACGAAATACTCGTCTACAACAGTGGGAAAAACTACACCGGCGGATTCACAATCAAAGATTTAACCGACAACAAAGTCATAGCAACGATAGAACCAATTGGAACAAAAGGCTATGAAACCGGCGGAAATTATTCTGTTTCCAATTGGATGCATGCCGAAAAAATCGACCCGGGATGCTATTACCTTTACCAATACTGTCCGGCCAATGGGATTGCAGCATACCGCTTCTACGATGCAAACTACGATGCTCACATCGATAGCACGCCCGACGCGACAGAAGCATTAAAGATATATCCGAATCCCGCAACCACCCACTTGCATATAGAGGGAATATCCGGAGGCGCCACAATTTTTTCGGCAACCGGAGCTGTCGTCATGCAAATCGGCACGGTTGAAAGTTCCAATATCGACATTTCCGGCATTCCGCAAGGAATATATATTGTCAAATCAGCAACTGGTGCGACTGGAAAATTCATAAAACGCTAAATTCTGTTCACCCACGCATAATAAAGAAGGGCAGCGCTTTTTCGCGTTGCCCTTCTTCTATCTAAATCAAGCAATAATCTTATTCTGCTGCTTTTTCTTCCGGAGCAGCTGCTTCTTTTGCTTCGGCCGGCTTTTCAACCGCTTCCTCAACAGGCTTTGCAACTTCTTCTACGGGAGCTGCTGTTGCTGCTTCGGGCTTCTCGGCCGATGCCGATTTGCGAGAACGACGAGTGCGTGTCGCTTTCTTCGTCTCCGTCGTTTTCAGCATGTTTTCATTGTAGTCCACCAATTCGATGAAACACATCTTCGCATTGTCGCCAAGACGATTTCCCGTCTTCAAAATACGCGTATATCCACCCGGGCGATCAGCAATCTTCTTCGAAATTTCTTGGAAAAGTTCTGTCACAGCATACTTGTTTTGCAAATGACGGAACACCATACGACGTGAATGTGTCGTATCTTCTTTCGCGCGATTGATAATCGGTTCCGCATAGACACGCAATGCTTTTGCCTTTGCCAAAGTAGTGAATATGCGTTTATGCATAATCAGCGAAATGGTCATATTCGCCAACATCGCATCAAGATGCGCTTTTTTGCGGCTTAAATGATTGATTTTTCTATTATGTCTCATTGTAATTATTCTTTATCTAATTTATACTTCGAAATATCCATTCCGAACGAAAGATTCAAACTTGCAAGAAGCTCATCCAATTCCGTCAAGGATTTTTTACCGAAATTGCGGAATTTCAACAAATCTGTCTTGTTGAATTGCACAAGCTCTCCAAGTGTTTCCACCTCTGCGCTCTTCAAGCAATTCAAAGCACGAACAGAAAGATCCATATCCACCAATTTCGATTTAAGAAGTTGACGCATGTGCAACACTTCCTCGTCAAATTCTTCATTTCCGTCGCCATCCGAGGTATCGAGTGTTATCTTCTCGTCCGAGAACAGCATGAAATGATAAATCAAAATTCGAGCAGCCTCGCGCAACGCATCTTTCGGATGGATAGATCCGTCTGTCGAGATTTCAAGTATAAGTTTCTCGTAGTCGGTTTTTTGCTCAACACGATAATTCTCCACAGCATACTTCACATTCACAATCGGCGTATAAATCGAGTCGATAGCTATCACGTCGACAGCATCTGTTGGCTGAACGTTTTCTTCAGCCGGCACATAGCCACGACCTTTATTAATCGTGAAATCCATAGTAAACGAAGCAACAGTCGGATCCAAATGGCAAATCACCAAATCAGGATTCAACACTTCGAATCCGGAAAGCTCTTTGCCCAAATCGCCGGCTGTCAAAACTTCCTTACCCGACACATTAATTTTGCCGACCGTCGGTTCGTCTGTTTCAACAAGATGTTTGAAACGGACTTTTTTCAAGTTCAAAATAATATTGGTCACGTCTTCCAATACGCCGGGAATAGTCGCAAATTCATGCTTCACTCCGTCGATTCGGATTGAAGAAATTGCATACCCCTCAAGCGAAGAAAGCAGTATCCGCCGAAGCGCGTTTCCCACCGTCACGCCATAACCCGGCTCCAACGGGCGAAACTCGAATTTGCCGAAATGTTCGGTTGCTTCAAGCATCAACACTTTATCAGGCTTCTGAAATGCTAAAATAGCCATGAAATCACATTTTACTGTTTAGAATACAACTCAACGATAGACTGCTCTTTGATATTCTCAGGAATATCTTCGCGTTGCGGCAAATGAAGCAACTTGCCGCTTTTTGTACTTTCATCCCATTCCAACCACGGATATTTGCTGTGGTTGAATCCGGCCAAAGCGTCGGCAATCACTTCAAGAGATTTCGATTTCTCGCGAACTGCCACAATTTCTCCGGCTTTGACTGAATAAGACGGGATATTGCATACTTTTCCATTCACCGTAATATGGCGATGCAAAACCAATTGGCGCGCTGCAGCTCTCGTCGGAGCAATGCCGAGGCGATAAACGACATTATCCAAGCGGGCTTCCAACAATTGAAGAAGCACTTCGCCGGTAATACCTTTTGCGCGAGCAGCTTGCTCAAACAAATTGCGGAATTGGCGCTCCAATACGCCATACGTATATTTTGCTTTTTGTTTCTCCTGCAACTGTTTGCCATATTCAGAAGTTTTTCTTCTTCTGTTAGCGCCATGCTGCCCCGGAGCATAATTCTTCTTCGAGAGCACTTTGTCTTCACCAAAGATCGGCTCGCCGAATTTTCTTGCAATTTTACTTTTAGGTCCGGTATATCTTGCCATTTCTAAAATACTTTTAAAATTAAAGTGTCCTACGAATCTTCTTAGTGCAGCCGCGATTGCAGAGAGGTGGTTTGAATGCAATCTTATTTCACGTCAGACAGATTCTTGATTATTACTTGTAAATTTTATACTCTCCGTCTTTTAGGAGGACGACATCCATTATGCGGAAGCGGCGTAACGTCTATGATTTCCGTCACTTCAATACCGGCGCCATGCACAGTGCGAATTGCTGATTCGCGGCCGTTGCCCGGTCCTTTCACATAAGCTTTCACTTTTCTCAAACCAAGGTCGTATGCCACTTTGGCGCAATCCTGCGCTGCCATTTGCGCTGCATACGGCGTGTTCTTCTTAGAACCTCTGAATCCCATCTTTCCGGCGCTCGACCAAGAGATAACTTGGCCTTCGCTGTTTGCCAAACATACAATGATGTTGTTGAAAGATGAATGTACATGCAATTGACCGATTCCGTCAATTTTGACATTTCTCTTCTTTGCTGCGACTGTTTTTTTTGCCATACTTTAATTTTATTTAGTAGCTTTCTTCTTATTAGCGACTGTCTTTTTACGGCCTTTGCGCGTGCGGGCATTATTTTTTGTGCTTTGGCCGCGCACCGGAAGCCCAAGGCGATGACGGATGCCGCGATAGCAGCCGATATCCATCAACCGTTTGATATTCAATTGTATCTCGCTACGGAGATCTCCTTCTACTTTGTAGTTTGCTCCGATTTCTTCGCGGATAGCCGCTGCTTGCGCGTCGGTCCAATCCTGCACCTTGATATTTTTGTCAACGCCAGCTTTCGCCAAAATTTTATTAGCTGAGCTGCGCCCGATGCCGAAAATATAGGTCAGGGCAATTTCTCCTCTCTTATTTTGGGGCAAGTCTACACCAACTATTCTTACTGCCATAAACTATAATAATTTTTCGCAAAAATAATAAAATTATCCTTGACGTTGTTTATACTTTGGGTTTTTCTTGTTAATAACATACACGCGACCTTTCCTTCTGACAATCTTGCTATCCGGAGTGCGTTTCTTTACAGATGCTCTTACTTTCATTGTATTTTCGTTTTTATTTGTATCTAAAAGCAATTCGACCTTTGGTCAGATCATAAGGCGACATTTCCACTTTTACCTTGTCGCCCGGCAGAATTTTGATATAATGCATACGCATTTTTCCGGAAATGTGGGCCGTGATTTGATGCCCGTTTTCCAATTCCACCCGGAACATCGCGTTGGACAATGCCTCCACGATTACTCCGTCTTGTTCTATCGCTGCTTGTTTCGACATAGATGATAATTTTCTCGATTTATCCTAATTTTATTTATTCGCTTCAATAAACTCAAATGAAGAAAGTATTTCAGCTTTCCCGTTGCGTATTGCCACGGTGTGCTCAAAATGGGCCGACGGTTTCCGATCTTTTGTCCGGCAAGTCCACCCGTCCTGTTCGATTACGATATTGCGGCTGCCCATATTGATCATGGGCTCTATCGCAATGCACATTCCGTTCTTGATGAGCGGGCCGACTCCGGGGCGTCCGTAATTGGGCACTGCCGGATCTTCATGCAGTTTCTTGCCGATTCCATGTCCGGTCATTTCCCTGACAACGGTAAAGCCGCGATGCTCGCAATAGTCTTGGATCGCATGTCCGATATGTCCGATGCGATTGCCCTCCACTGCTTGCTCGATGCCCCTATAAAGCGACTCTTTTGTCACTTCAAGAAGCTCCTTCACGCGAGGCTCCACCTCTCCCACAGGAAACGTGTAGGCCGAATCGCCATTGTAGCCATCGACCACGGCTCCGCAGTCGATCGAAACAATGTCGCCTTCGCGCAATGTCTGGTTGGACGGGATGCCATGCACCACTGTCTCGTTGACAGAAACGCATATTGTTCCGGGAAATCCCCCGTAGCCCAAAAAGCCGGGCACGCCGCCATTGTCCCTAATGAACTCTTCTGCTATTTTGTCGAGCTTCAGCGTGGTAATCCCCGGGGCTATCCACTTGGACAACTCTCCAAGCGTACGGCCGACCAAGAGATTACTCACTCGCATCAACTCTATTTCTTCATCTGTTTTCAGATAAATCATCGTTTGCAGTCAAACCGATTAGTAACCCGCACCGGTCGTGCGTCCTTTCAATTTTCCTGACTTCATCAACCCGTCGTAATGATGCATCAGCAAATGGCTCTCTATTTGCTGCAACGTATCAAGCACAACGCCCACCATGATCAGCAACGACGTTCCGCCAAAAAATTGCGCGAAACCGTGTGTCACGCCGCAAATGCTGGCAAAAGCCGGCATGATTGCTACTATTCCGAGGAAAATAGATCCCGGAAGGGTGATGCGCGACATGATGGAATCAAGATAATCTGCCGTTTTCTTGCCCGGCTTCACGCCCGGGATGAATCCATTGTTGCGTTTCATGTCGTCGGCCATTTGAGTCGGACGAACTGTGATTGCCGTATAGAAATACGTAAACGCCACAATCATAAAGAAATAAATCAAATTATACCAAAATCCATTCATGTCGGTCAAAGCCGCTACAAACGAGCTGCCCTCTCCTCTCGAGCCGAAACCGGCCAACGTCAGAGGAATGAACATGATAGCTTGCGCGAAAATGATCGGCATCACGCCGGCAGCATTCACTTTCAACGGAATGTATTGGCGTGCGCCGCCGTATTGCTTGTTTCCCACGATGCGTTTTGCATATTGCACCGGCACTTTGCGAGTGCCTTGCACCAAAAGCACAGCACCGAGGATCACTGCAAACAGCAACACAATTTCAATCACCAACATGACCAAACCGCCTTGCGCCGAAGTGACACGTCCCATGAACTCTTCGATAAACGCTCCCGGAAGGCGAGCGATGATACCGATAAGGATAATGAACGAAATACCGTTTCCGATACCCTTATCCGTGATTCTCTCTCCGAGCCACATGATAAACATGCTGCCTGCTGCAAGAATGATCGTCATATAAGTCTTATCGAGGAATGTCAGATCGATTGTTCCGGCCTTTGCGCCATTCACTTGCACCTCAAGGTTGAACAAATAAGCAGGAGCTTGGAGAAGAAGAATCAATACCGTCAAATAACGCGTATACTGATTGATTTTCATCCGTCCGCTCTCTCCTTCGCGTTGCAGCTTCTGGAAAGAGGGAAGCACCATGCCTAAAAGTTGGATCACGATGGAAGCAGTGATGTAGGGCATAATTCCCAAAGCGAAAATCGACGCTTGGGAAAATGCACCGCCGGAAAACATATCCAACAATTGCATCAAGCCGCGATCAGTGAAATCGCGAAGCCCCGCCAATTGATTCGGGTCGATACCGGGAAGCACCACGTAGCACCCCACTCGATAGACAAGGATCAATAGAAAAGTCACGACAAGACGTTTGCGCAAATCTTCTATTTTCCAAATATTTTTTATGGTATCAACTAATCTCATCGCCTATCGTTTTTGAATCGAACCGCCTGCGGCAGCAATCATTTCTTCCGCTTTCTTCGAGAATGCATCGGCTTCTACGTCCAATTTCACTGTCAATGCTCCTTTGGCAAGAATCTTCACTTTTTGCTTTCCGGAAATGATGCCGGCTTCGACTAAATCTGCCACCGAGATTTTCGTCAAGCTCTTGGCTGTCGCGAGCTTCTCCAAAACGTCCAGATTAATCGCTTTATATTCAACTCGGTTGATATTTTTGAAACCAAATTTCGGGACGCGACGTTGCAAAGGCATTTGTCCACCTTCAAATCCGATTTTTCTCGAATATCCGGAACGTTGCTTAGCGCCTTTGTGACCACGAGTGGAAGTTCCTCCCTTGCCCGAACCCGGACCACGTCCGATTCTTTTGCGAGTAAATGTCGAACCCGCTGCCGGTTTTAAATTGCTTAAATCCATAGTTTCTTCTCTTTTAAGCGTTCGTCACTTCCACAAGGTGACGAACTCGTTTAACCATACCTAAAATGTCGGGAGTTGCTTCTTTCTCCACTACATGATTCATTTTTCTCAATCCAAGCGCGTCGAGAGTACGCTTCTGAACAGCAGGACACCCGATACGGCTTTTCACTTGTTTTATCTTTATCGTTGCCATGTTTCCTTGTTTTTTATCCATTAAACACCACGTCCAACGATACTCCCCTGTTTTGCGCCACCATCATCGGGCTACGCATTTCGTTCAAGGCAAGAATCGTCGCCTTAACCAAATTGTGCGGGTTTGAGCTGCCTTTCGACTTTGCAAGCACATCGGTGATGCCGACGCTCTCCAACACGGCACGCATTGCACCGCCGGCTTTCACTCCCGTACCTTGCGAGGCCGGTTTCAAAATCACTCGCGCTCCGCCAAATTTCGCAGCTTGTTCGTGAGGGATAGTGCCTTTGTGGACCGGCACACGAATCAAATTCTTCTTGGCTGCTTCAACGCCTTTGGCGATTGCAGCAGTCACTTCGTTTGCCTTACCGAGACCCCAACCGACAATGCCGTTTTCGTCGCCGACAACAACAATAGCCGCAAAGCTGAACGCGCGTCCGCCCTTGGTCACTTTCGTCACGCGATTGATAGCCACAAGACGGTCTTTCAATTCAATATCGTTCGTAGATTTTACTCTGTTATTTCTAATTGCCATGATCTTTAAAATTTAAGTCCGCCGTTGCGTGCTGCATCAGCCAATGATTTAACTCTGCCATGGAACAAATAACCGTTGCGGTCGAACACAACCGTCGTAACGCCGGCAGCCAATGCCTTTTCGGCAATAGCTTGTCCCACTTTTGCGGCAATTTCCGTTTTTGTTCCGCCTTCCATGCCTTTCGATGAAGCGGAAACGATGGTTTTGCCTTCACTGTCGTCTACAAGCTGAACATAAATTTGCTTGTTGCTTCTAAACACCGTCATGCGAGGACGCTCGGCAGTGCCCGACACTTTTCCACGAATACGTGCCTTGATTTTATTTCTTCTTTCTTGCTTCGTTACCATAGTCGTCAATTTAATTATTTAGCACTTGCCGATTTTCCGGATTTGCGACGAATAACCTCGCCGACAAACTTAATACCTTTTCCTTTATAAGGCTCCGGTTTGCGCAGCGAACGAATCTTCGCGCATACTTGACCAAGCAATTGTTTGTCGCATGATTCAAGCATAATCAACGGATTCTTGTTTCTTTCTGTTTTCGCTTCCACTTTCACTTCCGGCGGAAGTTTGAAATATATTGCATGCGAGTAGCCTAACGACAACTCCAACACTTGACCGTTGGACGAAGCGCGATAGCCCACGCCTACCAATTCCATTTCCTTTTTATATCCTTCGGACACGCCGACCACCATGTTGTGGATCAATGCGCGAACAAGGCCGTGGTGTGCGCGATGCTCGATGTCGTCGGTAGGACGAGTCACGACCACGCGGCCATCTTCCACTGCCACGTTGATGTCCGAATGGATTTCTTGCGAAAGCTGTCCTTTCGGTCCTTTCACAAATACCGTATTATTCTCTACTTTCACAGTAACCCCTGCGGGTATGATTACCGGAGCTTTTCCTATTCTTGACATATCAGTTCCTCCCTTGTTAATAAATGTAACATAGAACTTCTCCGCCAATCTTTTGCGCCAACGCTTCTTTGTTGGTCATAATGCCTTTCGACGTTGAAAGAATGGCAATTCCAAGCCCGTTCAAAACTCTCGGCATGTCCTTGTATCCGGTGTACTGACGCAAACCCGGACGCGAAACGCGTTTCAGACATTTAATCGCATTTACCTTATCGACAGGGTCGTATTTCAAGGCAATTTTTATTGTCCCTCCGGGAGTCTCACCCTCTATAAACTTATAGTTAAGAATATAGCCTTTTTCGAAGAGAATCTTTGTAATCTCTTTTTTCAAGTTTGAGGCCGGCACTTCCACCACACGGTGTTGCGCCATGATGGCATTTCTCAATCTTGTCAAATAATCTGCTATTGGATCAGTCATATTTTTTATTGTTTAAATTGATCCGGATTCCGCTCCGGACAATATTTAATACTCTCTGTTTATTTTTTACCAGCTCGCTTTTTTAACGCCCGGAATCATTCCGGCAGATGCCATTTCGCGGAATTGAATTCTTGAAATTCCAAATTGGCGCATGTAGCCTTTCGGACGACCTGTCAATTTGCAACGGTTATGCATCCGCGCGGGACAAGCGTTTTTGGGAATCGATTGAAGTTTCCGTGCTGCGGCATAAGCTTCTGCCGGATCGCCGGTATTCACGATTTTCTTCAACGCTGCACGCTTCTCTGCATATTTGGCTACGAGCTTTGCCCGCTTCACCTCGCGGGCTTTCATTGATTCTTTTGCCATATATCCTTTTTATTTAGCGTTTTTAAACGGTAAACCGAATTGTTTCAGCAATGCGAAACCTTCCTCGTCGGTCTTGGCTGTCGTCACGAAAGTGATATTCATGCCCATCAATTTAGAAATCGTGTCTATATTGATTTCAGGGAATATGATTTGCTCCGTGATACCCAATGTGTAGTTGCCGCGGCCGTCAAGCTTGCTTTCGATGCCTTTGAAGTCGCGGATGCGCGGAAGCGCGATACGTACCAATCGTTCCAAGAACTCATACATGCGTTCGCGGCGAAGCGTCACACGCACGCCAATCGGCATTTTTTTGCGCACCTTGAAGTTGGATATGTCTTTTTTCGACAACGTGGGAACCGCCTTCTGTCCGGTAATCGCCGTCAATTCTGCAACGGCAGTTTCGATCACCTTCTTGTCGGCTGTCGCGATGCCCAACCCTTGGTTGATGACAATTTTCGTCAGGCGGGGCACTTGCATCACCGAAGAATAATTGAACTCTTTCACAAGAGCCGGTACTATTCTTTCTGCATAGTCTTTTTTAAGAGTTACACTGCTCATTATTTAATCTCCTCTCCTGATTTTTTAGAATAACGTACTAACTTGCCTTCCGCGTTTCTCCGACGACCGATCCGTGTGGGCTTGCCGCTTTTGGGATCGAGAAGATTCAGATTCGAAACATGGACAGGCGCTTCTTTTTTAATAATGCCACCTTGCGGGTGCTTGGCACTCGGCTTGGTGCTTTTCGACACCATATTGATACCTTCCACAACCGCTTTGTTTTTTGAAACAAGCACCGAAAGCACTCGTCCCGTCTTGCCGCGGTCGTTCCCGGCATTTACATAAACGGTATCTCCTTTTTTAATATGCAACTTGCTCATTACTCTTTGTTTTCAGTTTTAAAGAACTTCCGGCGCCAACGATACGATCTTCATGTTGGTTGCACGCAATTCACGCGCTACCGGGCCGAAGATGCGGCTGCCCCGAATTTCACCTGCATTATTCAATAACACGCACGCATTGTCGTCGAAACGAATGTAGCTGCCGTCGGGACGACGGATTTCTTTTTTCGTTCTGACGATTACTGCTTTCGACACAGTGCCTTTTTTCACGTCAGACGACGGTACGACGCTCTTCACCGACACAACGATGATGTCGCCTACCGTAGCATATCGACGGCCTGTGCCTCCCAAAACATGGATACACAACGCCTCTTTGGCGCCGCTGTTATCCGCAACGGTCAATCGAGATTCAGTCTGTATCATGATTACTTAGCTTTTTCAATAATTTCTACTAATCTCCATCTTTTCGTCTTGCTCAGAGGACGAGTTTCCATCAAACGAACCTTGTCGCCGATGTTGCATTCGTTCTTTTCGTCGTGAGCGTAGTATTTCTTTGTCTTGTTGACAAATTTTCCGTAGATTGGATGTTTTTCCTTCCACTTGACCATGACTGTGATGGTCTTATCGCACTTGTTACTGGAAACAACCCCGATTCTTTCTTTACGTAAATTTCTTTCTTCCATTGCCTTTGGGATTATTTTTCGTTAAGTTCTCTCATGCGCAATTCTGTTTTCATGCGCGCAATCATTCTTCTATCCAACGTGATTTTCGACGGATTGTCGAGAGGAGAGATCGAGTGATTGATTTTCAATTGCAGATATTCTTTTTCTGCCACTTCCAAACGGTCGCGAAGTTCCTTCGTGCCCAATTCTTTTATTTCTTCCTTCTTCATATCCTAAAAATTACACGTTTTGAGTTGGATCGTAATCGCGTCTAACAATGAATTTCGTCGTGACGGGAAGTTTCTGTGCGGCCAAGCGCAATGCTTCTTTTGCAATTTCATAGCTTACGCCTTCCACTTCAATCAAGATGCGTCCCGGCGTTACCGGCGACACAAAGCCCTCAGGGTTACCTTTTCCTTTACCCATACGCACCTCGGCCGGCTTCTTTGTGATTGGCTTGTCCGGAAATATTCTAATCCAGATTTGTCCTTGACGCTGCATGTAGTGTGTCACAGCCACACGGGCAGCTTCTATCTGACGGCTTGTAATCCATTTGGATTCAAGCGATTTTATACCGAACGAACCAAAAGCCAACTGGTTGCCGCGATGAGCATAGCCTTTCATGCGACCCTTTTGTTGTCTTCTGAATTTTGTTTTCTTTGGTTGTAACATTGTTCTGTAATTTCAAGTCGGTTTAACGATTGTTTTTCTTTTCGCGGAAACCGCCTTTGCGCCCGCGAGGAGCGCCCCCGCGATTGTCTTTTCCGCTATTCACAAACGAAGGAGCCAAATCGCGTTTGCCATAGACTTCGCCACGGCAAATCCAAACTTTCACACCGATCAGTCCTACTTTCGTCAACGCCTCCACCAAAGCATAGTCGATGTCGGCACGGAACGTATGAAGCGGCGTGCGGCCTTCCTTGAACATTTCCGAACGGGCCATTTCCGCTCCGTTCAAACGTCCGCTCACTTGCACCTTGATGCCTTCCGCATTGGCGCGCATCGTCGAAGCGATAGCCATTTTCACAGCGCGACGATATGCAATTTTGCCCTCAATCTGGCGGGCAATGTTGCTTGCCACCAATTGAGCGTCGAGCTCCGGACGTTTCACTTCGAAAATGTTGATTTGGACGTCTTTGTCTGTGATTTTCTTCAATTCCTCTTTCAGCTTGTCCACTTCTTGTCCGCCTTTGCCTATGATCAAGCCCGGGCGAGAAGTGCACACCGTGATGGTGATCAACTTCAGAGTTCTTTCAATTACGATACGCGATACACTTGCTTTTGCCAGGCGAGCATTAAGATACTTCCGGATCTTCGAGTCCTCAAGCAAAGAATCACCGTATTTCTTTCCACCATACCAGTTAGAATCCCAACCTCTGATGATGCCTAAGCGATTGCTTATTGGATTTACTTTCTGTCCCATTTCTTATGCTTCCTTTTTAGCGTTAGTTTTTGTACCGATGAACAATGTAACGTGGTTCGAACGTTTTCTGATTCTGTAACCCCGTCCTCGCGGAGCAGTGCGCAGACGTTTCAACATCGGAGCGGCATCCACGAATATCGTAGTGATGTACAACTCCCCGTTTTCTGCCTTGCGCTCGTTTTTCTGTTCCCAGTTGGCTATTGCGGAACGCAAAAGTTTCTCCACTTTCGAAGCGGCTTCCTTATTGGAATAGCGAAGCACTCCGAGAGCTTTGAACACCTCCATCCCGCGAACCATATCTGCCACATAGCGCATTTTGCGCGGCGAAGAAGGAACGTTGCGCAATTTCGCGCCGTACGTTTCTTTCCGGGCTTCCTTGATTTTTTCGGCTGAGTTTCTTTTTCTTACACCCATTGTATTTAATTCTTTTTTATTTCAAAAAAATGCCCCGCACGTTATTTCTTCTTGTTGCCGGCATGGCCGCGGAACACGCGAGTCGGAGCAAATTCCCCGAGCTTGTGTCCTACCATGTTTTCCGTAACGTAGACGGGAATGAACTTATTTCCATTATGCACAGCGAATGTATGCCCTACGAATTCCGGAGCAATCATCGATGCGCGCGACCAAGTCTTGATAACCGACTTCTTGCCGCTCGCCTCCATTGCGCTCACCTTCTTTTCGAGCTTCACGCTGATATATGGGCCCTTTTTTAATGATCGACTCATAACTTAACGTATTAAACAGTTTACTTTTTCCTTCTTTCAATGATATACTTAGAAGAATGTTTCTTAGGTGCACGCGTTTTAAGACCTTTTGCATACAAGCCTTTGCGTGAACGAGGATGTCCTCCGGATGCGCGGCCTTCGCCACCACCCATCGGGTGATCCACAGGGTTCATCACGACGCCGCGGTTGCGCGGACGACGTCCCAACCAGCGCGAACGCCCTGCCTTTCCGGAACGCTCCAAAGCGTGATCCGAGTTTCCTACCACACCTATTGTCGCCTTACAAGTCGCCAAAATCTTGCGTGTCTCGCCCGAAGGAAGCTTGATGATAGCGTAGTCTCCTTCGCGAGATGTCAACTGTGCGAATGTGCCGGCCGCGCGAGCCATAAAAGCTCCCTGCCCCGGACGTAGCTCAATGTTATGAATTAAAGTACCAACAGGTATTTTGCTCAATGGAAGAGCGTTCCCCACCTCTGGTGCGGCGTCCTCTCCACTCATAACTGTAGAGCCAACTTCCAATCCGTTGGGTGCAATTATATAAGCCTTCGAGCCATCTACATAATAGAGAAGAGCGATGCGAGCCGAACGGTTCGGATCGTACTCTATTGATTTCACGGTCGCAGGCACACCGTCTTTGTTTCTCTTAAAGTCGATGATACGATAGCGGCGCTTGTGGCCTCCTCCGACATAACGCGTCGTGCGATGGCCTTCCGAGTTGCGTCCGCCCGTCGATTTCAAGCCGACCGTAAGAGATTTCTCTGGTGTACGAGTTGTGATTTCGTCAAATACACCAATAACCTTGTGTCTTTGCCCCGGTGTTGTGGGCTTAAATTTTCTTACTGCCATTGTTTATTTAAATATTGCTATAAAAATCTATGGTATCTCCTTCTGCGACTGTCACGAACGCTTTCTTGTACGACGGTTTCTGGCCGCGTATCAAGCCGGCTTTCGTATAGCGCGCTTTGCGCTTTCCGGCGCATTTTGCCGTATTTACCGACACGACTTTAACGCCGTAAAGGCTTTCAACCAAATTCTTAATTTGCACCTTGTTTGCCGCAGGAGAAACGCTGAATGTGTAGCGATTGAACTTCTCGCTGAGAGATGTCGCCTTTTCTGTAACAATCGGTTTGATCATTATATCCATTTTACATTCCTCCTTTGTTAAAATTCATTAAGCACTGCGACGCTGCTTTCACTCAAAATCAAAGATTTGTTGTCAAGGATTTTGTATGTGTTTAGCGTCGAAGCATTTATAAGCTCAACATTCGGCAAATTTCGAGCTGACAAATATACATTATTATTCGCGCCCGATAAAACCATTAATACTTTTTTATCAGCCACTTGTATATTTTTAGCAAAATTTACGAATTCTTTGGTTTTGGGCGTGTCGAATGTGAAATCTTCCACAACAATGATGGCATTCTCACGAGCTTTGTAGGACAAAGCCGACTTGCGCGCCAATTGCTTCACTTTTTTGTTCAGCTTGAAGCGATAGTCGCGAGGACGAGGCCCGAATACACGGCCTCCGCCTACCAACAACGGCGAATTGATATCGCCGATACGCGCGCCGCCACCGCCTTTTTGCTTGTGAAGTTTGCGCGTACTTCCCGACACTTCGCTGCGTTCTTTCGATTTGTGAGTTCCCTGACGTTGGCTCGCCATGTAGCATTTCACGTCGAGATAGATGACATGGTCGTTCGGCTCGATTCCGAACACGTTGTCGTTCAGCGTAACCTTGCGTCCCGTGTCTTCTCCTTTTACATTATATACTGCAACTTCCATTACTTCTCAATTAAAACGATTGAACCTTTGCAACCCGGAATAGACCCCTTGATCATGAGGATATTGTGTTCCGGTATCACTTTTACCACCTTGAGATTCTGCACGGTCACGCGTGCGTTGCCGGTTTGACCCGCCATGCGTGTGCCTTTGAACACCTTGGCAGGATAAGAGCAAGCACCGATTGAACCCGGCGCGCGCAAACGGTTGTGCTGGCCGTGAGTGGTTTGCCCGACACCGCCAAAACCGTGGCGTTTCACTACGCCTTGGAATCCTTTACCTTTCGATGTGCCGATCACGTCGACAAATTCTGCGTCGGCAAAGAGGTCGACTGTCAGTTGGTCGCCCAATTTGTAATCTTCACCAAATCCTTTGAACTCGGCCAAGTGTCGCTTGGGTGTCACTCCGGCTTTCTTGAAGTGTCCGGCTTCCGGCTTCGTCGTGTGTTTGTCTTTCTTGTCGACAAAGCCAAGCTGGAGCGCAGCGTAACCGTCGTTTTCGACAGTCTTCACCTGAGTAACAACACAAGGACCTACTTCGATAACAGTGCACGGTATATTTTTTCCGTCGGCACTGAAAACGGATGTCATTCCGATTTTCTTTCCTAATAATCCTGGCATTTCTCTTTAAAAATTTAAATGTTTTGTTTTCGCTTTATAAACATTATGCTTTGATTTCCACATCGACACCGCTCGGGAGCTCGAGTTTCATCAACGCGTCGATTGTCTTGGCTGTCGAGCTGAAGATGTCAATCAAACGCTTGTACGACGAAAGTTCGAATTGCTCGCGCGACTTCTTGTTGACAAAAGTCGAACGGTTGACGGTAAAAATCCGCTTGTGTGTCGGCAACGGAATCGGGCCGCTCACCACAGCGCCGGTTGCCTTCACGGTCTTCACGATCTTTTCAGCCGATTTGTCGACCAAATTATGATCGTAAGATTTCAATTTGATTCTGATTTTTTGGCTCATATTCTTTTAAAATTACTATTTCAACAAATCTACTCGGCCTTGGCATTCTTCCAAAACGCCTTTTGCGATCGATGCGCTTACTTCCGCATAATGCGAGAACGACATTGTCGACGTCGCGCGTCCGGAAGTGATCGTACGCAAAGCTGTCACATAACCGAACATTTCGGCAAGAGGAGCTTTGGCTTTCACGATGCGTGCGCCGCTGCGGCTTGTCTCCATGCCTTCCACTTGCCCGCGACGTTTGTTCAAGTCGGAAATCACGTCGCCCATGCTCTCTTCCGGCGTCACAACCTCGATTTTCATAATCGGTTCCAAAAGCACCGGACCTGCTTTTTCACAGGCTTTCTTAAATGCTTGGATGGCGCAAAGCTCAAACGACAATTGGTCGGAATCGACAGGGTGGAAAGAACCGTCAAGCAACGTCACTTTCAGTTGTTCCACCGGATATCCGGCAAGCACGCCGTTTTTCATTGCCGTAGTGAAGCCTTTCTGCACAGACGGGATAAATTCCTTCGGAATGTTTCCGCCTTTCACTTCGTCGACAAATTGCAATCCGCCTTCAAAGCCTTCGTCCACCGGCTCTACGCGCACGATAATGTCGGCAAATTTACCGCGTCCGCCCGTTTGCTTCTTGAACACTTCGCGAAGTTCAACAGGTTTCGTCACAGCTTCCTTGTAAGTAACTTGCGGACGGCCTTGGTTGCACTCAACCTTAAATTCGCGGCGCAAACGGTCGATGATGATATCAAGGTGAAGCTCGCCCATGCCGCTGATAACGGTTTGGCCGGTTTCTTCATTCGTTTCCACGCGGAACGTCGGGTCTTCCTCTGCCAATTTCTGAAGTCCCACGCCGAGTTTGTCAAGATCCTTTTGAGTCTTAGGCTCTACGGCAATGCCAATCACAGGTTCAGGGAATTCCATGGCTTCGAGCACAATCGGATGCGCTTCGTCGCACAACGTGTCGCCCGTGCGGATATCCTTGAAGCCTACGCCGGCGCCAATGTCGCCGCAGCCAATCGAATCTTTCGGATTTTGCTTGTTGGAGTGCATTTGGAACAAACGCGAAATACGCTCCTTTTTGCCCGAACGCGTGTTGAACACGTAGCTGCCCGCGTCGATTTGTCCGGAATAAACGCGGAAGAAGCACAAGCGGCCCACATACGGGTCGGTGGCAATCTTAAACGCAAGCGCGCACATCGGATCTTCGAATATCGGACGGCGTTTTTCTTCTTTTTCCGGATCGTTCGGGTTCTTGCCGACAATCTCGCCGGCATCTTCCGGACTCGGAAGATATGCGCACACATCGTCCAAAAGACATTGCACGCCTTTATTCTTAAACGACGAGCCGCAAATCATCGGCACGATTTCCATTTTCAAGGTAGCCTTGCGGATGGCTGCGCGAATTTCGTCTTCCGTGATAGTCGTCGGATCGTCGAAATATTTCGCCATCAAATCGTCGTCGTATTCCACGATAGCTTCCAGCATCTTGTCGCGCATTTTTTCGCATTCGTCTTTCAACGAATCGGGAATTTCTTCCTTGCTGTATTCTGCGCCCATCGTTTCATCGTGCCAGAAATATGCTTGCATCGTGATCAAATCGACAACGCCCTTAAATGTCTCCTCGGCGCCGATTGGCACTTGAATCGCAACCGGATTCGCGCCCAACACTTCACGCACTTGGCGCACAACCTCGAAAAAGTTTGCACCCGAGCGGTCCATCTTGTTCACATAACCGATACGCGGCACATTGTACTTGTCGGCTTGACGCCATACTGTTTCCGATTGGGGCTCCACGCCGCCAACCGCACAGAACGTTGCCACCGCGCCGTCAAGAACGCGCAACGAACGCTCTACCTCTACCGTAAAATCGACGTGCCCCGGAGTGTCAATCAAGTTAATTTTATATTTCTTGCCGTCATACTCCCAAAACGTGGTCGTCGCAGCAGAAGTAATCGTAATGCCTCGCTCTTGTTCCTGCTCCATCCAGTCCATCGTCGCCGCGCCGTCATGCACTTCGCCGATTTTGTGGGTCAAGCCCGTATAAAACAAGATACGCTCCGATGTGGTCGTTTTGCCGGCATCGATATGAGCCATGATGCCGATATTTCTCGTCAGATTTAATTTTTCGTCTAAGTTTGTAGCCATTGTTGTTTATTTGTCCAAATTAAAATCTAAAATGAGCAAACGCACGGTTGGCTTCTGCCATACGGTGCATGTCCTCCTTACGTTTAAACGCTCCGCCTTGCTCGTTGAAAGCATCTACGATTTCTGCGGCAAGCTTGTCGCTCATCGATTTGCCTCCGCGCTTGCGGGCGAAGTTGATTAGATTTTTCATTGAAATGGATTCTTTGCGGTCCGGGCGGATTTCCGTAGGAACTTGGAATGTCGCTCCACCCACGCGACGCGATTTCACCTCTACTTGCGGTGTGATGTTTTCAAGCGCTTTCTTCCAGATTTCAAGCGCAGTTTTTTCCTCGTTCGGCAATTTCGACTTCACAGTCTCAAGCGCGTTATAGAAAATTGTGAACGCGGTGTTCTTTTTGCCGTCATACATTAAGTGGTTCACGAACTTTGTAACTCTCGTGTCACCAAATTTGGGATCCGGCAGGATCATCCTTTTTTTAGGTTTTGCCTTTCTCATTTTTTCCTTAAATTTGTTTTTGTTCGTTTGGTTGCTTTTCGCATCTTCAACAGCGCGCTCTTGCGCTGTTTACTCCGCCGAATAATTCAAGCCAATAAACAAAAAGCTGTTTAAAAACTCGTTTTGTTTATCCGCAGCGCCGTCTTACTTCTTAGCGGCTCCTGCTTTTGGACGTTTTGCCCCGTATTTTGAGCGACGTTGCGTGCGTCCTGCCACGCCGGCTGTGTCGAGCGTGCCGCGCACAATGTGGTAACGAACACCCGGAAGGTCTTTCACACGTCCGCCGCGCACCATTACGATGGAGTGCTCTTGAAGGTTGTGGCCTTCGCCCGGAATGTAGGAGTTCACCTCTTTGCCGTTTGTCAGTCTCACACGAGCCACTTTCCGCATAGCCGAATTAGGCTTTTTAGGAGTCGTGGTATACACGCGAACGCATACGCCTCGACGTTGCGGGCATGAGTCCAATGCCGGCGATTTGCTCTTGTCTTTCAAGACAGTTCGTCCTTTTCTTACTAATTGCTGAATTGTAGGCATCTTAGTTCTTTTGTTTATTACTGTTATTAATCTCTATTTTTTCTTCCTTCACACAGATAAATTCTCGCCGCACGAATCCTGTAATTCAATAAATTACGCATGCGACAAGGCTTTTTTATCCTCGAAAAGTGTTGCAAAGTTAGCAACTAATTTGCTATCTGCCAAATGTTTTTAGTCCCATTTGCCTCCATTGCGGCATTTTTGGGCTTTTTTGAGGCTGAATGTCGATAAATTAACACTATATAAATATTTATTACGATTATTTAACTGTATATACTCCTCTTGCGAGAAGATTGCGCAACGTCGCGACAATAAATTTTGAAAAAAAAGATAAAACCTGTAAATTTGACACTTAAATCAAAACAGGCAAACACAGTATGAAAAACATTATCCTTTTCGACCATAAGGACACATGGACGGATTTGCTCCCATTGTCCTACACGCGCCCGCTTGCCGACATACGCATCGGCATCCTCACCATTCGCGAAAAGTGGAAACGCTATTTCCCCGACGACACAGTCTCATGCCTGACAGTCGGATACCTCTCCGCCAAATATCCGACTGTCGAAGCCGACGACAATATATTCATAGCCGGAAACATTTGTCCCGACACTGCCCTTGCCCGACGCATCGGCGCTTTGGAGGAAGGGCAATCGCTCCATGCAGGCCCCGAATTGATAGCTTTCAGGGGTAGCCGGAAGCAATTCGACGCAGCCGAATTTGCCGACGATGCCACATACGCCGACGAATACTGCGCCATCCGTTCGCTTTACGACATTTTCATGAAAAACGGCACGCAATTGCGCGCCGATTTCCGGCTGCTCACTGCCGGACGCCACTCGCAGCCGCTCAGCGACTCGTGTGTCGTCATCGGGCCGCGATGCTTCGACGACGGGATGCCGGCTGTGTTCCTCGAAGAAGGGGCATCGGTCGAAGCTGTATCGCTCAACACTTCCGGCGGGCCAATCTACATCGGGCGAAACGCCACTGTCATGGAAGGCTCGTGCATCAGAGCGCCATTTGCGGCATGCGAAAAAGCGCAAGTCAACATGGGCAGCAAAATCTATGGGGCCACTACGCTCGGCCCGTATTGCAAGGTCGGAGGCGAACTGAACAACGTTGTCATGTTCGGATTCAGCAACAAAGCCCACGATGGATTTCTCGGAAACGCCGTAATCGGCGAATGGTGCAACATCGGCGCAGGCACAAACGCATCCAACTTGAAAAACGACTACACCGAGATCAAACTTTGGAACTATCGGGCTCATCGGTTTCTACGCACCGGATTGCAGTTTTGCGGGCTGATCATGGGCGACCACTCGAAAGCCGGAATCAATTGCATGTTCAACACGGCCACCGTCATCGGTGTCGGAGTCAACATCCACGGAGCCGGATTCCCGCGCAATTTCGTCGCATCTTTCTCCGAAGGAGGCGCCACGGGATATGCCGACGTTTCCGTCGCCAAGTTTTTCGACATTGCCAAACGCATGATGGCACGGCGCAACATAGAACTTAACGACGTGGACAAAGAAATATTCGAAAACATCTATCGGATTGCCGACAATTACAAATAGAGCAGCTATGCCATTTCCCCGTGCATGGGAATGAAACCGTAACAAATCAGGGCTCTCTTTCCGGAAATATTTCTTCCGCAAAGAGCCCTTTTTTATCGGCCCTTGCCCACGACGCCACGCAAGCGGGCAATCAGCGGCAATGGCTTCACCGTGTCCGACAAAGGATCGGCAAACGCCGGCAGCTGCACTGGCTCTCCGTATTGGTCCGGATAAAGGATCATCAGGCTGCAATTGGCAAAATAACGCCCCGCCAATTCCGGCAGTTGCTCAAACGACGGCTGATACGACACCGAGCCGGGACGCGACCCGACAACCACGGCCAAATGGTCGTAATTCACCTCTGCCGACAGCATCAGCAAATCGTCCCAACTATCCATCGCGTTTAATTTCACAATATCAGGAACGTTGCCCTGCCTCATGCGAAGCAGCCGCTCGATAAATTTCAAGGTGTCCGGCGTCGCATGAAAATAAGTTTGGCAATTCAACGATTGCCCCAACCGCACAATATGCCGCATCCACTTTGCAAAGCCCGGCTCAAATTGGGCTTTCGGCGGGACGGCAACCACGATACGGCGTATCGTATTGAACGGCATTATCATCTTCACGACCATCACCTCCCGATGCACATCGTGGAGCAACGACAATGCCACATTGCCCAAAAACGTATCGGCAGCCGTCTGCTTCCAATGCAAGCCCACCACAAGCGTATTTGCCTCCTGCTCTTTCACGGTATGGATCACGCCGGTAGCTACATTCGCACTGTAACGGCTCACCGTTTTCAATTGCACCATGGCTCCGCTCGCTATTTGCGCTGCCTGTTCGAGATAGCGCTTGCCAAGCCGCGACGCCTTGCCTGCCGCGCTGTTGTCGCTCACCACATGCACCGCCGTCAGATTGTCCCGCTGCTTCCCGTCGCGAATCAAAAGCGACAAGTTCACGAGCGACGACACTGTTGCCGGATTCGACACCGATATCAATATCTTCTCCTCTTCGTCCACATCCGTGCTTTCCGTCTTCTCCATTTCGCTCAACGCCATGCGGCGCGACGCACGGTCTGTCACAAACGAACTCACGATGCATGTTATCAAAATCAGAGCGATCGCGCTATTCAATATTTCGTCGCCAAGCAAGCGGCTTCCATCCGGCAATATGATGCCATATCCCACAAGCACCACAGCCAGCGTGGCTGCCGCGCGCGACGTGCTCAGCCCATACATCAAGCTCCGCTCCGCTTTCGTCATCCGGCACAGCTTCTGCGTCGCCCAAGCTGTCAGCCATTTTGTCGCAATGGCCATCACCGTCATCACGACCGTCACTTCAAGAGCGTCGATGCCTTTGAAAAACACACGCAAATCAATCAACATTCCCACGCCAATCAGAAAATACGGAATAAACAAGGCATTTCCGACAAATTCCAAATTGTGCATCAACGGCGACACGGTGGGAATCAGACGGTTCAACACCAAGCCTGCCATAAATGCGCCAAGAATGCCTTCCATTCCTACGATTTTCATCATGCCGGCCGACAAAAACATCAACGCAAGCACAAAAATGAACTGCAACACGCCGTTGCTGTAACGCCGGAAGAACCAACGCCCAAGACGGGGGAAGAAATAAATCACCAATGCGGAAAGCGCCGCCACTTTTACGACAAGCCACAGCCAATCCCAATTGCCTTCGCCGCTCCCTTTGTAGAGGCCGCCGATGATGGCAAGCAGAAACAATGTCAGGCTGTCGGTAATCGCTGTCGCGCCCACAGCGACGCTCACGCTGCGCTGACGCGAAACGCCATAACGGGAAACAATCGGATAAGAAACCAGCGTGTGGGAGGCATACATGCTGGCAATCAGCATCGAGGGGACTGCCGCATACTGCAACACCATGCTGTTCACCAAGCAGCCGAGCGCCATCGGAATGACAAAGCCCAACAATCCGAACACGATTGCTTTTCCGCGAATCGACTTGAAGTCGCTCATGTTCATTTCCAATCCGGCAAGAAACATGATGTAGTAGAGCCCCACATTGCCAAACAGCTCAAAACTGCTGTCGCGGGCTATGACGTTCAGCCCGTTCTCGCCGATCACAACGCCGGCAAGAATCATTCCGATGATGTGCGGTATCTTCAAATAGCCGAACAATATCGGGGCAAACAAGATGATACCCAGCACGATGAAAAAAATCCATGTCGGGTCGGTCACTGGCAAATGCATGTTGAAATCAACCAATTGGCTTAGCATATTGTCGCGTTTCTTATGCAAAATTACTAAAATTTATCCGTCCTTATGGATTCCGTGACAAGCGTTTGTTATAATTTTGCAAAAAATTTCATACAAAAGAATTGCCGGCCCGCACAGCCGACAAATTAAGAACAACACCAACACGATGAAAATAGCTATTGTCGGCGCAAGCGGCGCCGTAGGTCAAGAATTTTTACGCGTGCTCGAAGAGCAGAATTTTCCGGTCGACGAATTGCTTTTGTTCGGCTCAAAGCGCAGCGCCGGCAAAAAATACGCATTCCGAGGAAAGGAACATGCCGTGCGCGAACTGCGCCACAACGACGATTTCAAAGGCGTGGACATCGCTTTCGCATCCGCCGGAGCAAGCACTTCCAAAGAATTTGCCGACACAATCACGAAGCATGGCACCTTGCTCATCGACAATTCCAGCGCATTTCGCGCCGACGAAGATGTGCCGCTCGTTGTGCCGGAAGTGAATGGCGACGATGCCTTCAACGCGCCGCGGCGCATCATTGCCAACCCGAACTGCACCACCATACAAATGGTAGTTGCACTGAAACCGATCCACGACATCTCCCCCATCCGGCGCGTCCACGCCGCCACATACCAAGCGGCAAGCGGAGCGGGAGCTGCCGCCATGGAAGAGCTAGTGGAACAACACCGCCAAATCGTGGCCGGCACAGAACCTGCCGTCGAGAAATTTGCATACCAACTGGCCTACAACGTCATTCCCCATATCGACGCTTTCCAAGACAACGGCTACACAAAAGAAGAAATGAAAATGTTCTTCGAAACGAAAAAAATCATGCATGCGCCCGAAATCCGCGTTAGCGCCACTTGCGTGCGCATTCCCGTATTGAGAGCCCACAGCGAAGCGCTTTGGGTAGAAACCGAGAAACCGGTATCCGTCGAAGAAGCCCGACGGGCCTTCGAGCAAGCGTCGGGCATCGTGCTTGTCGACGATCCAAGCCGGAAACGTTATCCGATGCCGCTTTTTGCTGCCGGATGCGACCCCGTGTTCGTCGGACGCCTCCGCAAAGACCTTGCATGCGACTGCGGCTTGTCGTTTTGGGTTGTCGGCGACCAAATCAAAAAAGGCGCAGCGCTCAACGCCGTGCAAATCGCTCAACACCTCTTAAAGTTGAAAGCATAAGTCCTCAAAGCAGAAAAGTTGAGAGTTTAAGGTTGAAAGGTCGGCAGGCTGGGAAACACGCAGCTATGCGCATTGCGAAACCCAACCCTAAACCCTAAACCGCTACCGGCGAATGTCTTCCTCTGTGTCGCCGCAACGCCGGCAATATAGACACGCTTTCCATGGAAAATGCAACTGCATTCCTTAGTTAAGAACTTGAAACACAGCAATGTCTCCCTCTGTTGCGAAGCAATAGGGGGAGTCCGCGCTCCATGCGCGGGTAGGGGTTCCCAACAGCCGCAAAGCGGCTTCCCTGCAAGTTTGGCAAAATCGACACGTGCCATCCTTGCCTACCATAACCCCCTCAATCATAGGCCATCAGCATAAATGCTCCTCCGTGCTTACAAACAGATGAAAATATCAAATTAACAAGCCGACAAACTGCATTAAAGTTTGCTTTCATGGAAACTGTTTAATATCTTTGCAAAGTAATAATTTGTATCCGATGAGCGGGCGAAAGATTAAAGTTGCATTTATGGATGCTGCAAGGAAGTTTATATCTTCCTTGCCAGAAAAAGCACAAAAGAAAATAACCTACAACCTTCTAAAAGTAGAGGGCGGTGAAATGGACAAGGAACTCTTCAAAAAATTGGAAAGCTCTGAGATATGGGAATTTCGGACGCTTTTTAATGGAACATGTTACCGTCTCTTTGCCTTCTGGGACACGGAAATAGAGGCGTTGATAGTGGCTACGCACGGAATTGTGAAAAAGACGCAGAAAACCCCTAAAAGGGAGATAGAAAAGGCTGAAAAATTGATGAAAGAATACTTCAACGATAAAAACAAATAGCTATGGCAAAGATGAACTTAACCCCACTTAGCGTGGTAGTAGACGAGGTTTGGGGAGAAAAAGGGACACCTGAAAGGGACGCTATGGAAGCCAAACTCAAAGAGGATTTACAGGCATATTACATTGGAAAAGCCATCAAGGCAGAACGACTCAAACAAAACCTCACACAGGAAGAATTAGGCGCAAAAGTAGGAGTAAAGAAATCGCAAATATCCAAACTCGAAAGCGGAAAGTGCATAATAACGCTTCCTACCATGAGCAAAGTATTCAAGGCCTTAGGATTTGGATCTGCCTCTCTTGACTTAGGTATAGGCGGAAAGGTTGCTTTGTGGTAAAAACATACGACAGAAACTATAAGGAGGACGCAGAAACGCCCTCCTTTTTTGTCGCCTCTTAGAGAATATTTCCAAACAGAATATGGTTTGCTACGTCAAGCACGGAAACGCATAAAGTAGAAAGCCATCGACCGCTACCGGCGAATGTCTTCCCCAGTGTCGCCGCGCCGCCGGCGATATAGCATGTTTTCCCATGGTCAATGCAACTGCATTCCTCAGTTAAGAACTTGAAACACAGCAATATCTCCCTCTGTTTGCGAAGCAAATAGGGGGAGTCCGCGCTCCATGCGCGGGTAGGGATGCCGACATAATCCGTCAGGATTATTTTCTACAAAAAATGACAGACCGCTACCGGCGAATGTCTTCCTCTGTGTCGCCGCGCCAGCGCGATATAGGGGAAGTGGCTCGTCAGAGCCGAAGGGGTTGACTGTCAGCCGCAAAGCGGCTTCCCTGCAAGGTCGAAAGTAGAAAAGTTTGTGAAGCTGCAACGTTGATCCTACCCGAACCTCTCCGCCTGCGGCACCTCCCCTATCCGCGCTTTACGCGCGGCAGAGGAGGACATTGTTGCGTTTCCCATCTTTACCGCTTCAAACAAAATTCCACAACCCTAAACTCTAAACCCCAACCCCCGAATAAAAAAGAAGCGGCCGCCGCGCCATGCGCGACAGCCGCTTATCATGAATCAAGAAAATACTACATAGACCTAGAAGGCTATATAGACTTAGAGAATCACTTTCTTAACCACCGGAGTGCCGGCTACGACAGCTTTCACTACGTAAACACCGTTTTGCGGAGCTGCAACTTCTGTTGCATTTTGAGCTTCTGCCACTTTTTGGCCTGCGATGTTGTAAACTTCGATCGATTCAGCTGTTTCGCTCACTGCGATCACGTCGCCGTTCACGCGGATTTGAGCCGTTTCTGCCACGTTGGCTGCTACGCCGCCGTCGCCTTCAAGACCCAATTTGTAAACAGCCATACCGTTGCTTTCCTTGTAAGTAACGAAGTATGCCACCGGCTTGCCGTTTTCTTCCGTCTCATACGCTTCGAGCGTGTGGTAACGACGACCGCCACCTTTGCTCTCGCCAAGGCCTACGCCTGCCGGAACAGTCCACATATATTCCATGGATTCCATCGAAAGATTCTCGTCTACCATAGCAATCACAGCCTTGTTGGAATCATCGCCTTTGTCATATTGGCTGATAGAATAAACCATCAAGTTCGTGTCGCCAAGTTTCACTTCGCAGATACCGTTCGTGCCAACGCTTGCTTGAGGAAGCGTACCCGATACAGTACCATCTTCTGCAGTTGCTTGGAGGTCGGCATTGCCAAGGTTGTCAAGCATAGTCAAGTCTGTAGAATAAAGAGCCGGACCGGTTGTGTTGGCGTCGATGTAGAACAATTCAGCAACACCATTGTTCGACGGACGGCAAATGCGAACCATTGAACCCGTGTTGAAACCTACTGTTCCTCCCGGATAAGTTTCGACAATTTCTTGTGCGTAAGAGCCATCGCTCCAACCGCCGATGAACGTCTCTTCGCCTTGTCCGCGAGTCCAATAGTGAACGCGGTTGTTGTCGCCCATACAGCTTGCGCCCATGATAGAGCAGCCCATCGTTTCACCTTTCAAGTCGCCCACGATGCCGAGGTAGTCGATACGAGTGGGTTGTCCGTCGAATAACATCGTTTCCACTCCGGGAACCGGAGTCAAAACACCTGTTTCGAGATCAATGAAGTAAACGCCCGGATACGAGTTAAGGCTAGCTTTTGCGTTATCGCCATAAGATGCCACCCATGCGTTGCCGGCTTCGTCGATACCTGCCGTATTGGCGCAAAGAGTTCCGCTGTAAGCAGCGCCGTCAAGCGTCAAGAATGTACGGCCCAAGAATTCGCCCGTCAGCATGTTGAATTTCTCGAAGCATGCTTGGTTGCCTTCCGGAAGTTGGAAAGATGTCGGATCGGAAGTAAACACGTAGATGTACTCGCCATCGACAATCGTTGCTACGGAATAGTTTCCGGAGAAAGCATAGTTCAATGCAATCACGTCGTTGCCCACGCTACCGCGGCTGAGCGACCACAAGTTTTCGCAAGTCACGCCATTGGTGGTTGCGTAAGTTTCAGATTCTTTCACTGCGTCGTTGCGCGTTTCTTGTGCGCTTACGCTTGCGCCAACCAACAGTAAAGAAGCAAAAAGTAAACCTTTTTTCATACTTAAATAGTTTTAGTTAGATAAATGTTATTCTTTCGCTTGGTGCAGACATGCCGCACTCATATTTGTGCGCTAAATTACACCGACTATTTTTCTCATGCAAGCGTTTCACGCGCAAAAAACGACCGAAGTTGCTTAAATTTTGCAAAACCGCCAAAAACATGCCGTACAGCATATTCCAACAGCATTTTTTAGCCTCGTCTCGCTGCCCATATCGCCCAAAACTTCAAAACCGAAGAATAATAGAATCTATGGTTAGAGGGAGGTCGTACAAAGGGGCGAGGCGCCCCAACCACAGCCGCGCAGCGGCTTTCCACCCAGAAAAAGCAGTTGAAACCCGAAAGGCGGAAACGCGCCAATGTCTCCCCCTGTGTCGCCGCAACGACGGCGATATAGGGGGAGTGGTCCAACGGACCGAGGGGGTTCAAATCCACAATAATCCCGCAAGGATTATACGCCACAAAAATGAAATGCAACTGCAACCATAAAACCCCTCCGGCGCTCCGCGCCACCTCCCCTATCCGCGCACGGCGCGGCAGAGGAGGACATTGCGCGTTCGCCAATTTCACTGATATCTCAACCGCTACCGGCAAACACAAACCGCTACCGGCAAATGTCTTCCCCTGTCTCGCCGCGTCAGTGGCGATATAAGCATGTTATTTTATGGGCAATGTAGCTGCGTTTATAGCTAAGAGTCTGGAACGCGGCGCGGTAGGGGTGCCCATCAGCCGCAAAGCGGCTTCCCTGCAAGTCGGGAAACAGAAAAGTTTGTGAAACTACAACATTAATGCTTACCGAACCCCTCCGCCTGCGGCACCTCCCCTATCCGCGCTCTGCGCGCGGCAGAGGAGGACATTGCTACGTTTCCCAATCTTGCAATTCAACTTCCATATTTGCTCGTATTCGCCGCACGTTCATAAAAATACGCCTTATCTACACAGAGGAGGACATTGCAACATCGCGGCAACCGCAACAATAAAAGACAG
>OIXG01000918.1_pt1 | contig 32245 bp, 50 predicted proteins | sample 1587731 | NCBI WGS metagenome assembly OIXG01 (sample SAMEA3888908, study PRJEB22519) | human gut metagenome | biome: human gut; feature: human-associated habitat; material: faeces | place: Denmark | collected 2010 | reverse complement strand
GGAAAGAATTCTACTGCCCTGCATGTAAAAAACATATACGTGACATATACAGAAATAAAGGCAGATATTCATTTTGCGATGTATGTGGTCAAAAAATAGATTGGAGATAAAGACACGGAAGGAATCGGCACACCGGAAGACACGGAAGCGAGGAGGTAAGGAGATAAGTGGAATTAAAAGAACTAACTGAAAAAGTAACCGGATTGCTGGACGTACAGAACACGGAAGAATTACCAGAAAAGATATTTAAAGCTGTGAAAAATGACGATTTTAATGCGTATGAGAAGTTTTGCGATATAGTGCAGGACTTAAGCGTCGACTGGCTGCAGATGATATTCCAATATTATCACGCCGATCGCAAAGAAAAGATGCAGGATTATACTCCGAAAAGCCTTGCATTGTTTCTTGGAAAATTGGCAGGAAAAGCAGAAGTAGTAACAGATCTGTGCGCGGGTAGCGGGGCGTTGACGATCCAAAAATGGAACATGGATCATGAACAGAAATTTGAATTATACGAATTTGATGACAATGTGATACCATTTTTACTTTTCAATATGGCAGTAAGAAATATTGAATGCACTCTGTATCATTCGGATGTGTTACAGCAGGAGGTTTTCCATATATACAAAATTATCAAAGGCGATAAATTCGGAAAATTCAAGGAGGTGGCTTGATGAAAGGCACACTAATTTCTAACCCGCCGTACAACATGAAGTGGCAGGCACCGGCATTTGCACAAATCCAGCCGCGTTTCGCAGAATGCTATACCGTTCCACCAGAGAACAATGCTAATTTTGCATTTATTCTGACAGGACTTGAAAAAAATGAAAGATGTGTGTTCTTACTTCCGTGTTCAGTGCTTAGCGGAGGATTAAAGGAAGAGAAAGCGATAAGAGAGTGGCTGGTGGAAAAAAACATGGTAGAGGCCGTAATATTATGCCCGGACAATATGTTTGAGTCAACAGGGATTTCAACATGTATCATCATTTTTGATAAAAATAAAAAAACTGCAACAACGGAAATGGTGGACTTAAGGAGAAGATACAAAGAAGAAATTCGGGAACAGAATGGACAGTATGGCGGAGCCTCTCACACGAACAGGACATATAAGAAGACGGTCAAGGTGATTTTGGAAGAAACAATGGATGAAGTACTTGCGGCGATAGAAGAGAGAAAAACTATTTCTGATTTTTGCAAATCAGTCAGCATTGAGGAAATGAAGGAAGGGGGCTATAGCCTGTTAGCAAGTCGTTATTTTGATATAGAGCAAGTTGAAGAAAAACACAGAAGTTACGCTGATATTGTGAACGATATAAACAGAATTACGCGAGAAAAGAATGCTTGTAAATTAACAATCAATGAAACACTGGCAAGAGAGGTTGGATTTGATATTGATTTATACAAGCTTGAACAACAAGATACAGGACTTAATGATTTGCTTGTTCAACTGGGGGCTGATAAGCTGGAACGCCAAGATTATTTCACAGCATCAAAGAAGAAAAACGAAATAAAGTTTGAAAACAATAGCAAAGAGCAACTATCCAGTGTTTTAATAATGATTTTGCAGAACTGGAAGCAGCATATTTATTATCTGAACACGGAAGAAAATCGATATTTGGCAGAACTGCGGGATGCACTATTGCCGGAATTGATGAGCGGAAAAATTGATTTATAAAACATGAGTAGGAGGGTGAACAATGAAACTGATTAATGCAGATAATGTAAAAGATTTTTTCTTTTCGGAAACAAGTGGTACAGAAGATGTTATTCGAGATTTAATGGATACTCATGGACTAGATTATGCAAATGATATAAACGAAGACGTAATTATGGCATTTGCAAAAGATTTACTGAAAGCCGCGCAGAATGTAATTGATACGGAGATGATCGCCTATGATGTGGATTCGGTTGTGGAGCAGTTGGAAGAGGAAAAGAACCTGCATAAGAAGATGATTACGTACGAGCAGAAGAACGGAACTGTCACGGAAGAATTTCAAGCAAGGAGAGCCGTTGAAGTATTAGAACGAGCAATCGAGATCGTGAAAGGCGGTGGAGTAGATGCGAGACACGATGAGCGGTAGTAAGCGTATAGAAAAATGCAAAAGCTGTGATCTTAGGAACAGTAATCTGCTTATATGCAAACAGGTAGAGCTACAAAACAGCATAAACGAATTGAAGCACAAGATACCATTGCTGAGATTAACAGAAAAAGATGTTAAATGTCCGGCTTATTGGAGGAATATAGGGTGAGAAGACGCAAAGAGACAGAGAAAGTAGCAGTAGAGAGAAGAAAAAGGATGTATGGTTGTGATGGGGAATGCGTCAAAGAAATATATGACGAGGAAACACAAAAGAGAAGCATGCATCTGTGCGGCGGCATAGACACATGCGACGAAAGAAGGATCAGAGAGGGAATAGGAACGCTTCTCTCGGTGTTGATGATCGTGTTTGCACCGATAGTGGCAGCAGTGGCTTTACTGACGATGCTATAAGGAAAAGGAGCAATATGGAGCAGAAACCATTGACAATCGAAGAATTAAAGAAAATGGCAGGGCAGCCGGTGTGGTGTCCGGATGAGGAAGCATACGGAATAGTAATGTGCGACAACATAGGACAATGGGCAGGAGTGCCGTTCCTACACGGAGTATGGTACCACGATGGAATAGGTGTGGAATTTAATTATAACATTATCAAGAGAAAATTGAAATGCTACAGAGTGATCCATAAAAAGGAGATGGAATGAAGAAAATACATAAACAGATGTTAACGAATCAGTGTGCAATAATTGACTATGATGATTATGATTATTGTCCTAATTGTGGGCAGAATCTCAACATGAAATTTAACCAAGAAAGGAGAATGAAAAATGACATTTAAACGAAAAGCAGTACCATTTGACACGTTCGTAGGAGGTTGCAATTATTTTGATGGCAATTCAGACGTTAATAATGGATATGGCTGTACGCATCCAGAACAGGAGGAAAAGCAGAAAGGAAAAGGTTGTTGTTTTTGCTTTTCCTGTCCACTTGGGACTCCAGCAGATGAGGAAAGCTTCGAGGAACCGGATATTGACTGGAATGGAACTGAAAAAGAGGATGTTGGCGAAGATGATTATATTATCATCCCATCAAACTGCGAAAATTAGAATTTAGATATCAATATCGGAGGACAGTTTATAATATGGAAGGTAAATATACAGTAGTAGGCGATTTCAGACAACCTCATAAGGATTGTGAGGGTGACACATTAACGGACTTGTCTTATGAAGAAGCTGTGAGAATTGAAAGTGAATGGAAAAAGGAGAAAAAATACAAGAATGTTTTCCACTTCAAGCAAGACTAAATTAGAATTTAGGAGGATAAATATGTTAAAAAATGAATGTAGTATAAAAGACACAACTATATTGCGAAATCTTATTTTGGAAAATCCGGATTTACCTGTAATCTTTTTCTGTGGTGAGGATTCGTGGGATGGAGAGCATCAATATACACAAGCGTATGCCTCTTCCGGCGAAATCAAATCACTCACATTATACGGTGATTACTGGATGGACGAGGATGAATATCGTGATAAACTTTCGGATGACCTCGCTGACGAAGAAGAGTATAAAAGTTTATCAGATGAGGATTACGAAAAGGTGATTGATGAAAAAGTCAAGAATACCGAATTTGTTTCAGCAATTGTAATTTATGTTGGTTGAATAAACTGAAGTTTTGGAGGAATGAAGATGTCTAAAGCCGTATTGGTTATGGATATGCCGGAATCATGTGATATGTGCGATTTCGTAGATGATGAGCAACCGCCAAGATACGGAGAAAAAACATTGTATCGTGGAGTACCGGGAATCGGAGAGGACGTAACAGATTATATCGCATGCAGACCCGATTGGTGCCCACTCCGGGAACTGCCGGAGAGAATGGAGATTTGCGGCACGTATAACGCCGAGTATTATGCGAAATGTGGACTGATGCCCTCATACAAACTGGGATGGAACAAATGCCTGGATGCTATAGAGGGAGATGCGGATAAAACAGATGATTAGAGGAGAGAAGACATCATGGGGAACATAAAGGAGACAGTGATAAACAAAGTGATCGTAGAGATGCAGCAGTGGATAGAGACAAAAGTGCTGAAAAGGTTGGAGGAAGCGATCAGAAGAGCCCTGTATGGCTGCAAAGTCGAAGAGGAGAGCACAGAACTGTCGACTTGCATGGATGACAACATGTACATTCTGCAGGTGTTTGCCGCAAATAAAAAGCTGGAGGGACGCAAAGAAATCAGCATCATGCAGTATGTGCGGCATGCTAAGAACTTTTTGGAAAACATCGACAAAAACTACCGGAATGTCACCAAGGATGATGTAAAAGTGTATCTGGCCAGATACAGCCAGAATCACAAACCGAACACTGTAAGCAACATGAAGCAGTTTTTATCTAGCTTTTTCACATGGTTACATGATGAGGGGTACATCATGGCCAATCCGGTAAGGAGCATAAAGGGCATCAGACCAGTAGAGGTCCAGAATAAAGCAATGACAGTCGAAGAGGAACTGGCGGTCAGAGACGCTGCGGGCAAAAGAAGCACACGTGATAGAGCAATCATTGACGTGCTGTTATCTACCGGCATGAGAGTCAGCGAGATACAGAGAATTAACCGGACAGACGTTGATCTGGATGACAGCAGTATTACATTTTTGGGAGCCAAGAACGGGAGATATCGGACGGTATATCTTGACCCGCGTGCGCGAAAGCACTTGCTTGAGTATTTAAAAGAGCGTTCGGATGCGTGTGAGGCACTGTTTGCAACAGAGAACAAATACGGGGAAACATGCGGAATAGAACCAAAAAGGATGTCGAAAGAGGAATATGAGCATGTGGCAAAGCAGACAGGGAAAAGTGCAGGAATAGATAGAGCCTGCACAGTGCATGTATACCGAAAGACGTTTGCTACCAGACTGGCGGACAGAGAGTGCCCGTTGCAAACCATACAGGAGCTCATGGGACATGCGGATGCTGGAACTACAGCAAAGAACTATGTGGCCAAAAGCAAAGCAAGAACCAAGAAAGCATGCGAAAAGTATTTATTCGTGGCATAAGGGAGGTCAGAAATGGCAGAAGAATCAGAGAAGAGAGGATATCAACCAACGGCATCGGGACCATTGCAGCCGTCAACGCCGCTATCAGGCGGATCGGCAGTACGAGAAAAAGATCAAAAGCAGATGATCCAGAGCATTCAGGAGCTGCCTACGCGAACACTGACGTCGGCGATGCAGATGATACTGGATGTCATAAACGGGAGAGGCGACGTGGTAAGGGACTGGGACCATAAAGACAAAGTGGTGCGGCAGGTTAAAGTGATAGGAGCACATCCATATGTCTTATGTACCAAAGGGAAAAAGCAGGAGCGACAATTCGAGACAGAGGTGCAGCAGCTACAGCGCCAGGTGCAGCAGTTGCAGACAAAGGTGCAGCAGTTGCTAAAGGAAAATGCATATTTGCGCGGGCGGAGGGGAGAGCGAAGGAAATGATAGCAATCGAGGTAAAAGAGGAGCTGGAGCAGAGAGAACTGCTTAAGAGGTATCTGGAGCAATACAGAAGACAATTAAAGAAAAAGGACATCCTTAGGAGACGCTTGGAAAATATCCGGCTAGAACTTTTGGGGACGAAAGGAACACGATACTCGATCACACCAAAGAGCCAGACAAACGCGATCGGAAACGAACCGTTAGACTTTGTGATTAAGTGCCAAGATATTGAGGAACGAATGGAAGCACAGCGCAAGAACGCAATGGCTTGTATGTTAAAAGTGTTGGATGTACTTGACTTTCTCGACAATGGATCGCTGGAAAAGGAGATCATGGAGTACAAGTATCTGGATGGAAAGACGTGGGACGCGATACCAGACATCGCGAATAAGAGCAGGAGCCAGTGTATAGAGTACTGGAACCGAGGCTTGAACAAACTGCTGGAGTTTGGAAAAGTACAGGCGCTGCTGGAAGAGTATAAAAAGATGCAGGAAAATGAAAAACCGGACTCAACCGGACAGTAGAGTGTGATATAGTAGGAGCATGAAAAAAGCAGAGAGAGCGCAGATGTGTGAAAGCATGTTTGCGTTCTCTCTTTTTACGCCCCGAGAACAGGAGGTGGAGGCAGTGCATACACGGCGAGAAGAAACAAATGACAAACAGGCGTTCTCTAAGGTACTACTGACCCCATACCCCCGTCACGGGGCGAGGAACGTCCATAAATTTCCTCTGAACGAACAAAAAAAAGTTGGTACTTCCTTCCGCTTTTGAAGAGTTGAGGAGGATGCTGACAGGAGGAGAAAGCAAGATGGATGTGAACCAGAAAGAGCTGGCGGCGATCTTGGGGATCACAGCCCGCAGAATCCGCCAGTTACGAGAAGAATATGGACTTTTTGAACACGGTCTGGCGGCGGGGGAAAAGGTAAAAAGATATCGCCTCGAAAAGTGCGTGCCGGAGTACATCAACTATCGACTGGAAGCGGAAGTGACCAGGGGTACAACCGTGGTAAAAGAAAAGGAACAGGCAGAGCATGAACAGATCAAGAAAAAGATCTCCATTCTGAAGCTGAGAAGGTTAAGGAGAGAGCTGCACGAAGCTGAGGACGTGGAAGAGTTCTTGACAGACATGTTAGTGCGGTTCCGGGCAAGGTTGCTGACCGTTCCGCAAAACATTGCACCAGCAGTGATGGGGGTCGATGACGTGAACAAGGTTATTGACATCCTGGAAAAAGAGATGTTTGCCGCGTTAGATGAGCTATCAGAGTATGACCCGCTTAAGATAGACAAGGATGAGGCGGAGAGGATCATCCGCGAAACGGATGAGGATGAAGGAATAGACGAGGATATGGATGATGAGGAGTAAGGAGAAGAGATGTCGTCGAGTGAGAGACAGAGATCCAGACGGCGCACGAGGACCTTGTTTGTCAACACCGTAAAAAAGGTGTTGCAGAAGCCGGAAAAAATGACAGTGAGCCAGTGGGCGGAAAAGTATAGAGTGTTGGATGAGTCGAGCTTTTTGTCCGGCAAATGGTCAAACGATATCACGCCATATATGGTTGGGATCATGGATTGCTTTAATGATCCATATGTGCAGGAGATCAATTTCTGCAAGCCGACGCAGGTCGGCGGAACGGAGCTTATCATCAACGCGTTGGGTTATATCATTACACATGATCCGGCGCCGACGATGATCGTATACCCGAGTGACGAGCTGGCCAAGGATGTGTCCACGGACAGAATCAAACCGTCACTACTAAAAACGCCGGAGATAAAAGAGCGGTTCAATGAGAACGCATCAAAAGAACTCAAGCTGGTCTTTCGTGGCATGAGGGTGTACCTAAATGGGTCTAACTCGCCGTCTAAGCTGGCGTCAAAGGCAATCCGATTTTTGTTTTTTGATGAAATTGATAAGTTTGAGGCGGCCACCAAAAAAGAGGCGTCGCCATATAACCTGGCAAAAGAGCGTACCAAAACGTTTGCGTACAGCAAAAAGATATACACGTGCTCTACGCCGACGTTGAAAGATAACTATGTTTGGCAACTCCACGAGGAGGCGGACGAGCAGAGGAACTATTTTGTGCCGTGCCCGCACTGCGGGAAGCAAATCATTCTCAGGTTCAAACAGATCCGGTATCCGGATGATAAGACCATGTCACACAAAGAAAGGGCAGAAAAGGCAGTGTATGTCTGCCAGGAGTGCGGCTGTGTCATCACGGATAAAGAAAAGATTGGAATGCTTAGAGCCGGCGAATGGAAGGTTGTGGAGAAAAAGGGCACCGGAAAGGCGCGAAAAGTGTCTTTTTGGTTGAATGCCTTATACAGCAGGTTTTTGACATGGGCAGATATCGCGCTGGAATTTATGGAGTCGAAAGACGATCCAGATAAGCTGCAGAACTTTGTAAACTCATGGCTGGCCGAGCCATGGGAAAACACGAAGTTGAAGACAAATGAAGATACCGTTCTGGATAGACAGACAGAACTTCCGGAGTTTGTGGTACCGGCGTGGACAAAGCTGTTGACTGGCGGCGTGGATGTGCAGGAGAACTGCCTGTACTGGACTATCCGGGCATGGGGGGACTTTATTACGAGCCAAAATATTGCGCATGGTCAGGCGTACAGTCTTGCGGACATTGAACGGATTATGAATCTGGAATTTAAGACAGAGGATGGGGAGCCGCGGATTGTTAACTTGGCGCTCATCGACTCTGGATATGACACAGACAACGTCTATGACTTTTGTGCAAACAATGCAGAATGGGCACTTCCGGTAAAAGGTTCGAACAACCCAATGCAAAGTCATTATAAATTTTCAACAGTGAACAAGACGTCATCTGCCGCACTCGGAATGAATCTGGTGATTGTGGATGGCGGGAAGTATAAGGATATGATCGCGAGCAGAATGCGGCGCGAAAACGGGAAAGGTGCATGGATGGTGTACAAAGGATGCGATCTGGAGTACGCACAGCAGGTCACAGCGGAGCACAAGGTAAGCGTAAAAAACGGCAAAAAGAAGGTGCAGATGTGGGTGAAGAAAAAGTCACATGCGGACAATCACTATCTGGATACCGAGGTGTACGCCATGGCTGCGGCAGACACACTGGGTGTAAGAACGCTGCACCTGATGGAGCAGGGACAGGCACCGCCACCCACAGAAGAAAAGACAGAGGAACCGGAAGAAAGCTGGATCCGGGAAAACGAGTGGTTAGGAGGAGAAGATGGACAACAGTAGCGCAGAGATAAATATGAGCACAGAAGCACTCTTGACCGAGGTAAATCAGGCAATACGGACGGTGCTGCTTGGCGGGCAGTCGTATAAGATCGGGTCGCGGGAGCTGACGAGAGCCGATCTGGGACAGCTCCGGGCACTGAAATCTGATCTGGAAGCAGAACTGAGTTCGGGTGATACCGGAGACTTGCTGGGGAACACATACGTCGCCTTTTTTGACGGGAGGTAAAAATGGGAAATTGGATTGATAAACTCATAGGCGCCATCTCGCCAGAAGCGGGATACCAGAGAGAAGCCTGGAGACAGGGACTGGAAGAACTGCGAAACTATGACGCCGGAAGCTATGGGAGACTGAACGCCAACTGGACACCGCAGAACATATCTGCGGAGCTGACAGATTGCTGGCAAAGGGACACGGTACGGGCAAGAGCAAGGGACCTGGAGAGAAACTCGGATATCCTCAACTCAGTAGTCGGAGCGTATAAGCGAAACGTAGTAGGCGGCGGGTTTAATCTGCAAGCACGGACAAACAGCGAAGAGATCAATCAGCAGATCGAAGCACTCTGGAAGCTATGGACAAAGAAAAGAAACTGTGATGTCACGGGAGTACAAAGCTTTAATCAGATGCTGCGAATGGCGGTCGAGAGAAAAAAGATTGATGGTGGGATGCTGATACATAAATGCTACACCAAGGACGGAATATTGCCGTTCAAACTCCAATGCATCGAAGTAGACGAACTGGATTCATCACAGATGCAGGCAAAGCACCAAGGGAATAGTGTCATTGGCGGCGTAGAAGTAAATGAATATAACAAAGCTATGGGCTACTGGATCAAACAGACATCGCCGGACGGGATAGACATTGGAAAAAGTGTGTTCGTGCCGGAAAAAGATATGATTTACCTTTTTACAAAAAAACGTCCATCGCAGATCCGTGAGATGTCGGATATGACGCCAACGATCACACGGATAAGAGATGCGAATGAGTTTATGACGGCCGTATCAGTAAAAGAACGAATCCTATCATGTCTGTCCGTATTCATCAAGCGCGTGCTCCCGGGCGGTGTGGGAAGGAACGGGCAACAGGTGCAGAAGTATGACTATAACGGGAAAACGCTTACACCGGGGATGATAAAAAACCTTAATCCGGGAGACGACGTGATCGCCATAAATCCATCCGGACAGTCTGGGGATGCCACGACATTTATAAAGCTGATGCAAAGAATGATTGGAGCCGGACAGGGGATAAGCTACGAAGCCACGAGCCGTGACATGTCCGAGAGCAACTACTCATCGACGCGTCAGGGAATCATCGAAGACGAACTTACTTACACGGAAGACGTGGAACTCATCACAGAGGTGGCGGATGAGATCTATGAGACATTTTTGATCTCAGCAGTGCTGGCAGGGAAGATACAGATCACAGACTTTTGGGAGCATAAAGAGGCATACATGGAACATGAATGGATCAAAGCACCGAAAAAGTGGATTGATCCGCTCAAAGAGTCGAACGCGAACCGGATTGCGATGCAGACAGGACAGAAGACGTTCCAACAGATCGCGGCGGAAGCCGGACGGGACTGGAGAGAACAGATTGATGACATGGCAACGGCGCTGGAATATGCACAAAAAAAAGGAGTGGAGCTAGGAGGTATGTTGGGATATGAAAAAAACAAAAAATCCTGAAAAGGCGATGACGCGGGACATGTATATTGACGCGGTAAGAGCAGAGGCGGGCGAAGAGAAAGGGCGAAAAGTAGAACTTAGCTTTTCGAGTGAGGTGCCATATAGCAGATACTGGGGCGTAGAAATTTTAGATCATGCGGATGGAGCAGTAGATCTGACAAGGTTAAATGAGATCGGATGTGTGTTATTTAATCACAAAAGAGACGTTGTGATCGGAAAAATCACCCGCCTCTGGATCGAAAAGAACAGGGGATGTGCAGAGATTGAGTTTGATACAGACGACGAAGCCGAAAAAATCTATCAGAAAGTAATGAGTGGAACTTTAAAAGGCGTATCGGTAGGATATAGCGTGGAAAGCTGGGAAGAGGTTGCGGCAAACAAAAAGTCAGTAGATGGCAGGTTTACCGGACCGGCAATGATCGCGAGAAGATGGACGCCGTATGAAATCTCGATAGTATCTATCCCTGCGGATGACACGGTAGGAGTTGGAAGAGATCTGGAACTCCCGAGGGGAGATCCGGAGGAGAAGGAAGGTAACCGGCTGGCAGTATACGTACGCCAGCTTGAAATAAACAAAAATTTATATTTTTAACGAGGAGGAACATAATGGATCTTGAGGAAATGAAGAGGGAAAAGGCGAAAAAGCAGCAGAAGCTTGTAGACACAGCAAAAGCGGAAAAGCGCGATCTGAATGAGGAAGAACAGCAGCAGTTTGAAACATTGCAGCGCGAGATCGAAGAACTTGACAAAAAGAAAAGAGAAATGGAGAAAGAACAGAAAGAAGAAAAGCCGGAGGGAGCGAACGAGAATCCTGCGGAAGCAGAAAGAAAGCGTGCGCTCGACATCACACTTTTGAGCAGAGACTTTGGAGTTGATGCAGAAGAATATATCAGGGGAGGATATAGCGTGGACCAGGTAAAGGACAAGATCCTCGAGCAGATGCGCGAGGAAAAGAAGCCGCTGCACACGCAGGGGAAAGCAGACATCAGCGTGACAAGGGACGAACAGGACAAATTCCGGGCGGCTGCGGCAGATGCAATGCTGCTTAGAAGCGGAATGACACTCGAAAAAGCAGAAGAGGGTGCAAAAGAATTACGATCAATGTCTTTGCGGGATTTGGCAATTGAGTGTCTGACACCGGAAAGCAATGGAGCAGCGCTGAACAGAAAGAGTTCAGATGAACTTTTCACAATGCTCCAGAGATCGTACTTCGATCCGTCCGCGGCGTTTCCGGCTATCATGGACACTGCGATCAATAAGGCATACGTCGAAGGTCACAAAAAGGCAAACGTTACTTTTGACCGGTTTACTAAAAAAGGCAGTCTGAAAGACTTTAAGACGGTGGACAACAAGTATCTGGCAGGACCGGCAGGAGAGTTTCTGGAGATTCCGGAGGGTGGAGAAATCAAGAAAGACACCTACCGTGATGAGAAGCTGCCAACCAGAAAGCTGAAAACATATGGACGTCAATTTACAATGTCCAGACAGGCTTTTATCAACGATGATATCGGCGTTATCACAAAAATGCCAGCAAAGTATGCCACATCTGCGAGAAAGACCATCAACAAGCAGGTCTATGAGGTGCTGTGCAAAAACCCGGTGATCTATGATGGAACACAGTTATTTTCAGCGGTGCACAAAAACGTACTTGCATCCGGAACTGGAATTACCAGAGAAGCATTACAGAATATGATGCTGGCATTGCAGACACAGACAGACCAGTTTGGCGAAGCAATTACCATCAATCCGGCCAAGATTGTAATTCCGGCAGGATATGCGATGGATGTTTATACCATTCTGTACAGCCCAACCATTAACACGGCGGGAAACACGCAGGCAACAAACCCACTGTACAGATACAAGGAACTGCTTGAGGTGATCGAAGATCCGACGATCAATACGCTGTGTGGAGGCTTTGGCAAAGTAATGCCGTGGTTCCTTTTTGGTGCGGAGTCGGATACAGACGGAATCGAGGTGGATTACCTGGACGGAAAAGAGATCCCAAACATCCGCAGGATGGAAGTACCGGGGCAGCTGGGCTTTACATGGGATATCTATCTTGATTGGGGTGTCAATCTGATGGATTACAGAGGAATTATCAAGAATCCGGGCGTAGAAGTAGCAAGCCCATTATAAAAAAGAGGAGGAAAAGCGATGAAAGCAGCATTTTGGCAGAGGGGCGAAGCGATAGATTACACGAACACAACAAAAGCGACCATCCAGGCGAATACAATTGTGACGATCGGATCAAGAATTGGAATTGTCGGCGGGGATATCCTGCCGGGAGAGATTGGCGCATTACACATGAATGGCGTGTTTGCAATCCCAAAAGCGGATGAAGGCGAGATTGCGGCCGGGATCGATGTATACTTTACAGAAAAAGGAATCACGAAGAGTGCGGACAATGGAAAGACCAGCGGCGAGAAAGTAGAGTATCCAAAAGCAGGGTATCTGATCGAAACGGCGGCGGCGTCTGATGCAATGGCAAAAGTAAAACTTTTGGGATAAGGAGGACATATGCCAAGAAAAAACGTGACGAAAAAAACAGAAAGTTGCACCGGTGCAACCGAACAGGACGTTGTTGCGGTTGAAGAGGAATCAGCAGAAGGAAAAGAGACAGCAACCGAATCAGATGTTTCGCCAACTGATGGCGGTACTGCAGAAGCAGAGGATCAGACATCGGAGCCTGAGGATCAGACATCGAAACCGGAGGAAGAAAAGCGGTTGACTGCGATCCTCCCGATCCTGTTTGAGTCACGACAGTATGCGCCGGGAGACGTACTCCCGACGCATAATGCCGAGATGGTGGAGCTGTGGCTCGAAGGAAAAGCAGCGGAGTGGATGCCCCAGAGCAGCGAAAGCGTGCAGGCACGACCAATCACAGCATATAGCGGCAGGAGTGGTCTGGCAACACCAGCAAGCGGGAAAGAGGATCTGACTGGCAGGCTTCCGTGGTCGCCGCGGAGAGAAAATGCATGACGACCTTTAAAGACATCATCAAAAAAGATGTGACAAATATCTTTTTTAACTTTGACGAATTTGGCGAAAAGCATACGGTTGACGGGAAGACAATGACGGTGATCGTGGACGGCTATGAGCAGATTACCAGAGACAAAAGATATAAGACACTAGAAGATGGTGTGCACACAAAGCAGATACTTTTTTACGTGGCAGCCGTAGAGTTTGGAAGATTGCCAATGGTTGGGCGTATCATACGATTCGACAACGCGGATTACCGGATCACGGACGCGGTAAGAGAAGGCGGGGTATATTCTATATCACTGGAGGCGGTAAGATCATGATTGATGTAGCGATAAGGCTTGAGAACATGTCGGAAATTGAGCAAAAGCTTGATAAACTCAACGCAAATGCCGCAAACGAGATAAAGAAAGCCGTGAACGAGACGGCACGCAAGACAAAAAAAGAACTCGCAGAAGGTGCCAGGAGACGGTATACGGCAAAGCACCCGAAGTATTCGGATGCAATGCAAATCAGAGGCGCTACGGTTAGCAATCTTACAGCAGAGATTACCGCAAGCACACCGCCGATACCGCTGGTTGATGGCGGCACTGACGGGTCAAAAGCAAACTTTAAAGTGTCCGTGGGAAAGAAAGCCACAAAGGTACAAATCCTAAAGGGTGGATCCTTAAAAGAGCTTAAGGTGGGCGGAATTAAGGCGTTTGTGAATAACATTGCGAGAAAGGGTCAGACACGAAAAAAGGACACGGAAAAGGGAAAAGCCGGATCGCAGGTGCTGCATATAGCCATGGCACAAAGAGAGGGGCGGGACAGATTGCACATCAACGAAAAGTTCGGCCCATCAGTGGCAGCCATGCTTGGCGGAACGTTTAAGGCGCAGGAACATACGGTAAGAGAAGACCTACAGACCGCGCTGGAAAAGCACATTGAACTGTGGATGAAGGAGTAAAGATGGTAGCGTTAGAATTGCAGCATGATCTCGCAAAAGAGATACAGGGCATATTTGAACAGCGAAGATTCAAAGCGCCAGGCGGTGCCCAGGTGACTTTGAATGTGTATGAACAGAATCTGCCGATGCGGGATGTAAGGCAGATGCGGGAGCAGATCCAGCAGGAGGATGAGGCAGAGCTTGATGAGGTACCGGAGGAGGACGGAGACGAAGAATTAAATGATCTTTTTCCGTACTGCGTTGTAAAGCTGGATCAGGGAGTATCAGAAAGCCCGGAATCAACACATGATGTAAGCACCAAGATTATCATTGGAATATATGATGACGCACTGAGTGCAGAAGGATACAAGGATATCCTCAACATGATTGAGGATATCAGACGCAGGTTCCGTGTCAATCCGGTCTTAAATGGCCGGTATGTAGTAAAAGATAAAATAGAATGGGCGCTGCCGGATGACGACAGAGAGACCTTTCCGTATTTTTTCGGAGCAATCTATCTGGAATGGCAGACAGCAGAATATGAAAGAGAGGACGAATGGGCATGAGTACAGTGGAAAAGGTCACCGAAAAAGTGACGCAGCAGAAAAATGCAACAACCGGACAGAGCAAAAGTGCAGGGGCAGTGGTAAAAGAGACTACTGCCCCTGTGGTGTATATTGGGCCGACAATCCCGGGAATTGTGATGACAAATACGATTTTAAAAAAGCAGGGGACGGAACTGGCACAGAAATGCGAGAATATGACGGAACTTAACACATTATTAGTACCGGTTGCAGATCTGGCAAAGGCAAGAAAAGAATTGGAAACTGAGGGAACGCCAGCGAATATCTGCTATAAAAAAGCAGTGGAGCATCTGGCAAGAAAGGAGCAGGAGAATGGCGACGTATAACCATGGAGTGAGAGTACTGGAAGAGGCTACCGCACTTGCGGTACCTGTCAGCGGCACCGCAGGATTACAGGTGGTGATCGGCACTGCACCGATCAATTTAGCAAAAAATCCGGCAGCAGTAAATGAGCCGACGATCTGCAGCAGTTTTTCGGATTGTGAGGAGTATCTGGGATATAGCAAGGACTTTGCAGAGTATACACTTTGTCAGAGCATGTATGCAAGCTTCCAGATGTTTGCCGTGGCGCCGGTAGTATTTATCAATGTACTGGATCCGAAAAGACACAAGAAGGACAATGCGGAGAAGCAGTACACGGTGGTAAATAAGCAGGTAACACTGGATGAGATGGGCGTGATGTTAGAAACACTGGTGGTCAAAAATGATGAAGCGGTGCTTGTAAGTGGAGCAGACTATCTTGCAACGTTTGACGCAGACGGAAAAGTGGTACTTACCATCATTAAAGAGGGAGATACCGTGAGTACGGTAAAAGTGACCAGCACCAGCATCGATCCGACGGCAGTGACCAGCACAGACATCATCGGAAGCTATGATGGAGAGACAGGGGCAGAAACAGGAATTGAAGCTGTACGAAAAGTTTATCCGAAAACCGGAATAAACATGGGATTGCTGCTGGCACCGGGATGGTCACAGGCACCGGAGGTAGCGGCGGCGATGGCGCTGAAATGTGAAAAACTGAATGGAGTGTTTTACAGCGAGTGCCTGATTGATCTGGATACAGAAAAAGCGAAGAAGTATACAGACTGCAAAAAGGTAAAAGAATCAAGCGGCATTGAGGACAAGCACCAGATTGCATTGTGGCCAATGGTAAAAGTTGGAGAGAATGTTCTTGCGTTCTCGTCAGTATATGCGGCAATGACGGCATACACTGACGCGACTAATGACGATGTACCGAACCTGTCCCCGTCCAACCGCCTGCTCAAAGCGACTGCAACGGTCCTGAAAGATGGCGCGGAGGTTTATCTTGACCAGATGCAGGCGAACGTGCTGAATGGTCAGGGAATCGTGACGGCGCTTTATGATGGAGGCTGGAGAGCATGGGGCAACAACATGGCTTGTTATCCGGACAACACCGACCCGAAGGACAGATGGATTGCATGCAGACGATTCTTTTCTTGGTGGGCAAATTCATTTATCCTCACGTACAAGAGCCGTGTGGATAGTCCGGCAAACAAACGCTTGATCGAGACGATCTGCGATACTGAAAACATCCGGGGCAACAGCTATGTGGCACAGGGGAAATGTGCTGGAGCAAGCATTGAGTTCCGTGAGGATGATAACCCGGTCACAGGATTAGTGGACGGTAAGGTTGTATTTAGACAGCACTTGGCACCATATACACCGGCGGAGGATATCGTGGATATCCTGTCATTTGATCCGGATATGTTGCAGAGTGCACTTAGTTAAGGAGGAGAGATATGTCAAGTATACCTGAGGTAATTAACAGATGTAATGTGTACCGGAACGGAAATAAGATGATCGGCGTATCCGATGAGGTACAGCTTGCGGAATTCGCGTCAATTACAGATACAATCAGCGGCGGAGGCATTCTGGGTGAGATCGAGACGGTTGTTGTTGGCCAGTTTTCAAGTATGAAACAGGAGATCCCGTTCCGTATTCTTGATGATGATATTTTTGCGCTGGGAAATCCGCTGAACGTGCAGGAACTGACGCTGAGAGCGTCTGAGCAGGTCACAGACCAGGGCACCGGAGGTATTAAGTTCCAGGGATTAAGAGTGGTGTTCCGGGGGCGTCCGGTTTCATTCAAACCTGGAACAATGAAGCAGGGACAGAAGATGGGAGCGTCTGTCACTCTCGAACTTGTTTATGTGCTGATTGAGATCAACGGAAAAGTTGAACTCGAGCTGGACAAGCTTAATGACAAGTATATCGTAAACGGCGTGGATATACTCGAAGAAGTAAGAAAGTATTGCTAAGGAGGCAAAGAAAATGGAAGAGACAGTAAACATCAAAAGCACAAACACACAGACGGCAGAAGAAGAGAAGCTGGTGATCGAACTCACAAAGGAGTACATGTTTGAGGGGAAAAAGTACACAAAAGTGGATCTGACCGGGCTGAATAACCTTACGGCAGAGGATATGATTGCAGCGAACAGAGTGCTGTCCAGAAATGGAAACGTGGACTTTTTACAGGAGATGACGCTCGAGTACGCGTGCGTGCTGGCATCCAAGGGATCAGATCTGCCGGTTGAGTTTTTCCGTGGATTAAAACCGAAAGATGCAATGAAGGTAAAGAGCCGCGTGACGGGTTTTTTGTACGGAGCGGAATAAGCCCGGAGGATGGGGCAAATTTATACAAGATCATATTGAGATTATCAATTCAGCTCAAGACAGGTATGGAATTTTTCTTACACCTGTCTATTTTTGATCTTAAAAATATCATTGAGGAGGTTGTGGCACTTGAGAAGCAGCAAAGAGTACAAACTGGCGATAAAGATCGCTGGTGAGATGGAGAAATCATTTTACAACTCAACAAGGCTGACAAAAAAAGAACTGGCGTCGATTGCACGACAGGCAAGTGTCACATCCGCCACATTTTCAGAGTCATTCGCAAGCGGTTTGAAACAGGCAGAGCCGGCGTTTAATGGACTGGAAAAGGTGGGAAAACAAGCTTTTGAAGCGATTGCCATTGCAGCCGCCGCGGCAACAGCGGCAACGGCAGCGGTGGTCACCGCATCAATCTCGGCAGGACAGAGTTTCGAGTCTGCGTTTGCCGGGGTAAAGAAGACAACCGATGCCACAGTGTCAGAGTATGAGGAGCTGCGGCAGGGTATTCTGGCAATGTCCGAGCAGCTTCCGGCATCAGCGGATGAGATTGCAGAGGTGGCGGAAGCGGCGGGACAGCTGGGTATAAAAAAAGAAAACTTGTTGGATTTCACTCGGGTAATGATAGACCTCGGAGAGTCCACAAATATGACGGCGACGGATTCGGCGTCATCGCTGGCCAAGTTTGCGAACATCACAAACATGGCGGCAGATAAGTACAGTAACCTTGGATCTGTCATTGTAGACTTAGGGAACAACTTCGCAACGACGGAGTCAGACATTGTAGCCATGGGTACGAGACTGGCGGCAAGCGGTGAGCTTGTAGGACTGTCACAGGCTCAGATCATGGCGTTGGCAGCGGCAATGTCCAGCGTAGGTGTGGAGGCAGAAGCCGGAGGATCGGCAATGTCAAAGCTGCTCAAAAACATTCAGGTCGCCGTGGAGACAGGCGGCAAGTCACTCACAAAGTATGCAAGCGTTGCAGGAATGACGGGTGACGAGTTTAAAAAGGCATTTGGTGCGGATGCATTAGGAGCAACGAGTGCGTTTGTCACCGGGTTAAATGACACAGAAAGAAACGGAAAATCGGCGATCGCTATCTTGGATGATATGGGATTAACCGAGGTCCGATTATCAAATACAATTTTAAGCCTAGCAAACGCGAATGGGGTAATGACAGACGCGATTGATACGGCAAACTCAGCGTGGGAAGAGAACACAGCTCTCACGAATGAGGCGTCCCAGAGATATGCCACAGCGGAAAGCCAGGTAGAGATGCTAAAGAACAAAGTAAATAACATTGGAATCAGCATTTATGACGATCTTAGGAAGCCATACACAGAAGTGATAGCGCTTGTATCGGATACAGTATCTGAGATCGGAGATACCATTGAGGAGAGCGGGATTTTTAAAAATACCGCAAAGAATTTCTCGAAAGAGCTACCAACCATTGTTAGACAGACAAAGCAGCTGGGGGATTCTGTTGCAGATTTTGCACATCCATTTCTAAAGGTGGGCGGCTGGCTTGCGGATAACCCGGGACTTATCGCGGGAACGATCACGTCAGTAGGGTCGGCTCTTGCGACATATAAGGTGGCAAACGGAGTCCTGGCAATCGGAAAAGCACTGGGAAGTCTTGGACCGGTGGGAGCTGCGATAGGAATAGGTGCTCTTGCGGTGGGAAGCATCGTAGGAATCAGTACAGCGATAAAAAAGAGTGCGGCAGAGGCAAAGCGAGCAAACCTTGCCGGACATTTTGGAGACATTACACTGTCACTCCGAGAGCTTGAAAAAGTTGCTTCTGGAATCATTGCGTCCGGAAGTCTGACACAGGTGCGACAAGCCATAGAGGAGTTTGACAAATTGGACTCCATACAGGGCACAATCGATGATTTGTCAAGCGAGATCGTAAAGGCAAACTGGGAGGTGTCTGTAGGCATAAGCATGTCGGCAGACGATGCGACAGAATACAAATCGAACATTGAAGAGTACATAAATCAGTGCCAGGAGTACGTTAATCAGCAGAGATATGCAATAAACCTAGCAGTAGGTGTACTGACAGACGATGACCTGGAAGGGCAGAATATCGTTGACCAGGTAAACGACTTTTATATCGGCAAGCAGAGCGAACTGGCGGCACTGGGAACGCAGTTAAATCAGGCAATCACAGACGCTTTTCAGGATGGCCTGCTTGACATGGACGAGGCACAGCGCGTGTCGGAGATCCAGGCACAGATGGCAGAGATCCAGGCACAGCTTGCCGGCACAAACTTTGATGCAAACATGGAGATGCTGTCAATAAATTACGGAGAGAATCTTGACACAGAGTCATTCCAGAACCTACAGGCAGAGCTGGCAGAGCAGGCCGAAGCCGCAAAAACGGACTATGAGGAGGCTTTTACATCGGCGGCGGCTGGAGCTCTTGCAATGCTACAGGATGGAGCCATCGACCAGAGCGGCTATGATGACATGATCGCGGAATTTAAGGAGAATTATCTGGAGCAGGTGGGAGAAATCGAATTAAAGGCGGCAAACTTCCAGACTGAAACGATTATGAATCAATATAAAGATGAGATTGAAGCAGCAGCACCGCAGCTACAGCAGATCACACAGGACGCATTCTCAAATAGTTTCGCGTGGGAAAACAACCCACTGCAAACGTTTACATCGCTAACAGATAGCCTGCTGGACGGCGAGACGCTTGATAAGGATACACAGGCGGCGATCGCAGACCTGTATGCACAGTTGGCACCATCACAGGAGATGATGCAGGAACTTGCACAGGAGTATATGGATGCCGGAGAGGAGATACCACAGGCACTGATTGAGGGGCTGAATAATGCGGCATTGATCGGAACACTTGCGGGTGATGAGGATTCGGTATGGACATATCTTGGCAGTCAGATCAGCGAGAATGAGGATTATCAAAACATGCTCGACACCATGACAGAGGCAGGAGGAGAGATACCGGAGCAGCTTGCACAGGCACTAAACGAAAATCAGCACGTGGCAGCCGAAGCAGCACAGGAATTGTACAAAGAAACAGACGAAATGTTGCAGAATACCTTTGATGAAGGATTTGAAGTAGCGGCAACTGTGCGTATGAATATGATGCCGCAGATGACGGGAATAAGTGGACAAACGGGACTACCAAAAAGTACGACCCTGGGCGAACAGCTAAAGGTAGGACACAAGGATGGTGGCATCTTTGATACGCCACACATCACATGGTTTTCCGAAGATGGACCGGAAGCAGCAATACCGATTGACGGATCACAGAACGCAATCGAACTGTGGGAAGAGACGGGAAGGCTGCTAGGACAGACGCAAAGCGCAACAGATCAGGGACGTACGATCACGGCAATGTCGCATGATATTGAAAAGACATCGGCAACGACGTATGAGGGAGGGACGATCACATACGCACCAACCTTACAATTTAATGGAGCGGCACCAAGTAAGGAAGATCTGGACGAGGCGTTGCAAATGTCGGAAGAACGTTTTGCAGAAATGATGGAAAGCTATATGCGCCGGAATGCTCGGCTTAGCTTTGCACAGTAAGGAGGCAAAAGATGCAGACGTACACCACGCAGCAGGGACAGACCTGGGATCAGATCTCAAAAGCGGTTTATGGATCAGAGCTGCATATAGGGGAGCTGATGGAAAGCAATCCGAAGCTCCTTGATATATTCGTTTTTTCTGCCGGTACAGTGCTTACTGTACCGGAAATAAAGAAAGATACCACCAATCAGCCGCCGTGGAGGAGGGAGTAAAATGGCAAACGGAACATATGTGCGCAGAACGAATCTACATGCCGTATATGAGGGACATGATCTGTCAGAACTCATGAGCAGATATCTTACCAAGGCAACGTTTACAGACGTTGCCTCGGGAGAAAGTGACGCGGCAACGGTTGAATTGAGAGATGATGAGCGTCTGTGGATGGATGCGTGGTATCCGGAAAAGGGCGATCGGATGCGAATGGTGGTTATTTACCGGGACTGGAATAGAGATGACGATGTGACAGAGGTCAATATGGGAAGCTTCCAGGTGGACGATGTGACGTTAAAGGGACGACCGACGACGGTAACGATCGGAGGAGCGGCAAGACCGCAAAATAATCGATTTGCGAACGAAAACCGCACGCAAACATGGGAGGCTACAACACTGCAACAGATTGCGGAACAGATTGCAAGCAGCGCTGGAGTGCAGCTGCGATACATGGCAGACGATATCAGCATCGCATCGATCGAACAGACAGATCAGACGGATTGCGATTTTTTATACAGATTATGCCAGTCATACGGTCTGGGCGAAAAGGTTTACGAGGACAAGATCTTTATTTTTGATGAGGAGCAGATAGAGACAGGAAGGGTCGCAGGAACATTATACGAGGCAGACCTGCTGTCATGGACATACAACACGACGATGGCAGGGACATACACAGGGGCAGTATTTAGCTTTACAGATCCGGACACCGAGCAGGATGTCAAAATCACAATCGGAGGAGGAGACAGAATCATGAACATCAATGTCACGGCGGATAATGTGCTTGACGCCGAACTGAAAGGGATCGCCAAGCTTAACGAAACGAACAAAAAGGCAACGACGCTTAAGATCACAACGCGAGCGAACCCATACATGGAGGCGGGACTTGTGATGCAGATGGAAGGACTGGGGAAAGCGTCCGGAAAGTATTATGTCGAACGTGTAGTGACGAGTTTATCTGGGAGCGGAGCAACAACGCAGACAGTATCGATGAGGAAAGTCGTGCCAAGAATCAAGGATGTTTATGTGGCAGCAGTGGAAGAGGCTAAGACCGAAGCGGCGACAGGAGGAACATACACAGTAAAGAAAGGAGATACACTCTGGGCAATCGCAAAAGAAAAGCTGGGAGCCGGAAGTAGATATGCGGAAATTTACAACCTCAATAAGGATTTGATCGAAGAGACGGCAAAGAAGCATGGCAAGAAGAGTTCGGACAACGGACACTGGATATGGGCTGGCGAGGTATTGACACTGCCGGCAAAGTAGGAGGAAGCATGGCAGATCAACCGATCAGGATAGGCAGAGTATCGTCCGTCAATTACGATACAGGTATGATACGGGTGGTATATAGCGACAAAGGAAAGACGGTGACAAAAGAGTTGCCGTTTTTAAACTACAATGAAGAGTATACGATGCCGCGCATAGGAGAGCAGGTCTTGACCGCGCATCTATCGAATGGCAACTCCAGAGGAGTCGTCGTCGGAAAAATGTGGAACAGAAAGAACAGACCGGCGGAAAGCGGAAAAGGAATCTACAGGAAAGAACTTTCGAGGTCACGAGGATCGGCGTATATAAGATACGAGGATGAGACGGGAATTTATTATCTCGTTGCCGGCACAGTAAAAATAACAGGCATCAATGGCATAGAACTGGGGGCACCCAAGATAAGCGTGGATGCGGGAGAAACGCTCATAGAAAAAGCAGAAGAGATATCAACATCGGCTAGCACATGGAAAGTGGCAGTGCCAGAGATCATGTTGGGGGAAGCGTCGGAGGACGGGGAGCCTGTATCGGATATCAATGTGACAAGCACGGCGAATTTGTCTTATGCGGCAGATGGGAAAAAGCTGGATGTGAGTGCGGAAGAAATTGAGCAGAAAGCAAAGGCAGAGATGCACCTTGCGGCAGAGACTGATTTAAAGCTGGAGGACGCCACGTGGAGCACATCTTTAAAAAAGATTATGGAGCGGCTCGCGGCGCTGGATGGCGATCAGTCAGATAAAAAGTAGGAGACGAGTATGGGACAGGTGGGAACGTTTGGACCGATTGTTTTTGAAGTAAGCGATAAAAAAGCGCTTACTTTTACAGATTTAAAGCAGTCGGTGTCAGCACAGTATAGCGATCACAAGTTAATAAACCAAAAGCCCAAAAAGGAGTATGTCGGAGCAGGCTTAAGAAGCATTAAGTTTTCGATTACGCTGGATGCCACGCTTGGTGTGCGACCACAAAAGATGCTTACGGACCTGGAGTACATTACGGAGAGTGGATACGCAGACTATCTGGTCATTGGAGACAAAAGCATCGGAGATAACCGTTTCTGCATCACAAATATAAGTGAGGCGTGGGATGTGGTGTATTCTGGCGGAGAGCTGGCCAAGGCAACAGTTGAGATCACGATGGAGGAGTACACGTAGGGAGGGATCAAGAATGGAATTTGACACAAAAAGCGTAAAGCTGTTGTCGGATTATTCGGGGCCGGAAATAGAACAGATAGAGACAAATTTAAGAAATTTGTATGCCACAAAAGCCGGGACACAGCCGATGGATCGAGAGTTTGGGCTGGACATAAATTTTGTCGGCGATCCTCTGCCAGTGGCAAAAAGCAAGTTTACGCTTGAGGTTGTGAGGAAAACAGCGACGTATGAGCCAAGAGTAAAGGTTACCGAGGTAACATATGAGGAGGACGGCGAAAATGGCATGTTGATTCCGTCCATTCATCTCGAAAAGGGAGGGGACGCATAATGAGTAGCACAATAAAAGATCTGGACAATTATCCGGACATCAATTTTATTGATAACTTGACGGTTGAGACTCTCATGGATGAGATGGTAGCGGATTTTTGCACAAAGTATGCCGAGGAGTCAGGCACAGAGCTTACACTAGGGAAAGCAGATCCATACAGGATGATACTGTACGCGGCGGCATTACAGATTTATCAGGGAATGCAGTACATTGACCGTGCCGGGAAGCAGTCATTTTTAAAGTATGCCTACGCAGACTTCTTGGACAATTTGGGTGCACTCAAGGGTGTTGAGCGAAAATCCGGTGAGGGATCAACGGCGATCGAGAGATTTTCAGTGTCGGAAAAACGGTCAGAAGCGATCGCGATACCGATGGGCACCGGCGTGACAGCTGGGGACAATGTCTTTTTTTATACGATGGAGGATGCAGAGATTCCGGCAGGTGCGGAGTATGTCGATGTGCAGATTAAATGCGCAGAAACAGGCACCGCAACGAACGCATATGTGGCGGGCGATATAAATAAACTGATGGCGCCGATAGCTTACATAGGGAGCGTGGCGAACATCAGTAAAGCAGAGGGTGGAACAGATGCGGAAAGCGACGAGGAGCTGGCCGATCGGATCTATTTAGCGCCGTCAGATTACTCGGTGGCAGGACCGGAAGATGCTTATGTTGCAAAGGTCAAAAAATGTAGTGAGAGCATTACGGATGTAAAGGTTGACTCGCCATCCGCGGGAGTGGTAGACATCCGGTTTATCACAAGCGACGGGATACCGGGAGCAGCGCTTATTGCGGACGTGCTAAAGAATGTATCGGCAAAAACGGAGAGACCGTTGACAGACAAGGTCAATGTCGATGCTCCGGAGACAGCGGAGTTTGAGATAGAGCTCACTTACTATGTGGCAGAAAGCGAAAAGAACAAGGCGGCAGCAGTAAAAAAGAACGTCGAGGATGCGATCGAAGCGTATCGGATGTGGCAGACGGAGAGGATCGGCAGGGATATTAACCCGGAGAAGCTTATAAGCAAGCTTATCGATGCGGGGGTAAAGCGCACGGAGATAAAAAAGCCGGTGTTTACGATCGTGGCCAATAACCAGGTAGCAGCGCTGACCGGGACACCAGTCGTAATATATGGAGGTGTCGAAAGTGATTAAGTACACAGAGTCGGAGATGTTGCAGGTAATGCCGGAGCCGTTAAAGTATAAGGCGGAGGTAGTGGCGCTCAGCTATGCGATAAAAAGGGCAATAGGCAAAATGGTAGGATACGCAGAAAGAGCCAGTGTGTATGCAGCCATTGACAAGCTGCCGGAAGACATACTGGATCTGTTGGCAGTAGAATTGCGCGCGCAGTATTATGACGAAGATATGGACATCTCGATCAAGAGAGAGATCGTAAAAAAGACGATGCTGTGGTATCACAGAGCTGGGACACCGAGTGCCGTGGAAGAACTGATAAGCGCCGTGTTTGGAGAGGGAGAGATATCAGAGTGGTTTGAGTATGGAGGAGAGCCATATCACTTTAAGATCAAGACAGACGCCGTGTTGTCGGCATCCGACATGGAGTATTTTGAAAAAATCATACGGAATGTAAAAAACGTAAGGTCACACCTGGAGGAGATACAGTTAAGCAGGGAGCATGAGGGAGCGGTTTATGCAGGCTGTCACATTATAAGCAACGGGAGAGGATGTGCAGTTGAAGACGACATTGATACGGCGGTTGAGGTGTTAAGGGAGCACTGGGAGACAGGCACGAATGCTACAGCAGCGATCACAATGATGCGGAACTATATTAAAGAGGAGGATACATAAGTATGGCAAAATTTAACGATGCTTACCTGACGGATGCAGGAGCAGATCTTATTGCACAGTCGATCACAGACGGCGTAAAGATTGATTTTGTGAGAATGGAGATTGGAGACGGAGAGTACACGGAAGAGGAAAAAAGCAAGGATGTATTGCGCAAGCGCACAAGCTTGAAGAATAAGAGGCAGGAAAGCTCATTTAACAGCGTGGAAAAAGCAAAAGACAGTGCAGTGAAGCTTAAAGCGGCAATCGACAACCGGAATGTTACCAACGGTTACAGGATGACGGAGATCGGAATTTTTGCGAAAGCAAGCGGCGACACAGCATCGGACGGAGTGTTGTACTCAATCGCCGTAGCGATCGAAGCTGACTATATGCCGCCGGAGAGCACACCGATCACATACATACAGGAGTTCTACACCAAGGTCGGAAACGCGGAGAATATAGAGATCACGGTCAGCACAGGGGTGTATGCATTGGCAGAAGATCTGGCGGAGTTAGAAGAGCCAACCTATACGGAGAGCGAGGCGCTGGAAGAATTGACACCGGGAGAAAGCTTAAAGCTGGCACTTGGAAAGATTGCAAAAGCAGTCAAAGAGATCATTGCACACATGGCTTTAAAAGCCACGGGGAGTGTGACGGGTCATGTAAAGGTGTCCAGTTCGGCGGCGGTGACAGACAGCACAGGCATGGCATTGGCCGCGACCGAAAAGAACGCATCACTCGAGGGGACGCTTGCGTATAAGCTGGAACAGTTAAATACGAATTTAGCTGATTTGATAATCCAACAGGCTATAATTAACAAAAATGGAGCTTATGGATATATCAAAGATTGCATTGGCACTGTTTGTTATAAAAATAAAACTGCATTTTTCCACATTGAAGGCGAAATCAGCGGCACTATAGACCTATCTTTTACAGATTTTGGGTTGTCGCAAACTTTAAAAACACCATCAAATATCTATGGTGATGTTACCAGTGGTCAATATAAACTACTTGCAGCAGCAGAAGACGAAAGCAAAAACATACTTTATATAAGAGTCTTTTCAAATAATGCATCGGTACAATTAAGTGCAACAGCTGTAGGAATTTACGGGGCCACATTTGCAGTTACTTTTGCGTGACAATTTGTTTCCTGCCTACCCAGCAACGGTTATGTATAATGTGATGATCTAATACTAAAAAACCGTAACCCAGTCGTGATACGTTCCGCCTGTACATCTAATGGCATACATGTGGTTGTTTCGGATATCCCGGACCTCAATCCAGGCTGTACTGGTCGCTCCTGCAAGCTTGTAGACGGTCACGAAGAGATCATTTACATCGCCGGCAGGAGTCCCCTGCACATTTTCCGCGCGAAATGTTTTTACATATCCAGCCGGCACGCTTAACATGATCTGATTAAGCGTTGTTCCGGTCGCGAACCCATATATGATGTTTAAATTCGTATTTAAAATATGCAGAGAACCAATCAATCAAAGACCGCAAGGTCTTATTTTTATTTTAAGGAGGATTTTTTTATGAGCAATGAAAACGAGAATGCAGCAGTAGAAGCTGCAAAAGAAAAAGAGTATGTCCATATCGACGGAAAAAGCTACGAGGCACTGTTGATCGTGACGTCGAACGACAGCGTAAGCTTTACGCTGCAGAATATGACCGTCGCAGATGCTGTTGAGAAGTTTGAATCAGCGACGGCGGTTGATGTGTCGGGAGAGGATCAGCAGATCTATGGAGCGTACAGGAATGTTACGTTTGCGGCGGTTGCTATAAACGAGGACAAGTCTATTACAGTAGCATTTAAAGTGCCAAGTGATACCGAGCGGCGCATCAGCGTCCTCGAAAAAACGCAGGAAGAGCAGGACGAAGTGCTTGCAGAACTGCTGGGAGGAGGTGAGAGCGATGAGTAAGGCTGCAAAAAACATCATGGTAAGAGTCATCAAAAAAAGAGTGAGCGAGGGCGAAACGTTAGATGAGATCCTTGCGGGATACAGTAAGCTCACAGATGCGGAGAAGCAGGAACTGCGTGAGGCGGTGGAGTAAAAGAGAGGAGCAGGAACGTGCTGGAGACGATAGGGGAGAACTGGCAGATCATCACCTTTTTTGCCAGTGTATTAGCATACTTGTACACACAGATCACAGCCACGCGAAGAGGAGTAAGAGCGCTGTTGCGAGCGGATTTGATAAGATTGTACAACAAATATCACGATGATCTGGAGTATTGCCCGCTGTATGTGAAGCAGGCACTTGAGGACGAGTACAAGCAATATCACGCGCTGCATGGTAACGGCGTGGGGACAAAGTTGTATGAGGCTCTTATGGCATTGCCAACAGAGCCGAAAGAAGGAGAAACAGAATGAAAAATGGAGTATGGAAAGCAAGCGTAGACACAAAAAAATGGGTCAAAGCAGCGGGAATCAGAGCAATTAAGACTATGGCGCAGGCGGCAATCGCAGGAATCGGTGCGGCGGCGGCAATGGGACAGGTAGACTGGGAGTATGTTGCATCGGCATCACTCCTGGCCGGTGTCTTATCAATGTTGATGTCGATCACAGGACTGCCGGAAGTGGAAAGCGAGGAGGAATAAACCATGAGAAATGTGAGTCAGTTGCATCCGGAATTACAGAAAAAAGTTGAACAGCTGAAAGCGTTGTGCCAGCAGAACGGCATCACGATCGGAATCTCTGAGTGTGTCCGCACAGTAGCAGAGCAGGATGCCTTATATGCCAAAGGAAGATCCACAGGCGGGTCCATCGTGACAAATTGTAGAGGAACATCCTACAGCTCTATGCATCAGTGGGGTATTGCTTTCGACTTTTACCTCGTTGTGGACGTGGATGGTGACGGAAAGACATCAGATGATGCGTTTAACAACGCCACTGGACTTTTTGATAAAGTGGGAAAACTTGGGCAGAGTATCGGTCTTGAGTGGGGCGGATCGTGGCAGTCTATTAAGGACAAGCCACACTTTCAGCTCCCGGACTGGGGCAGCACTGCAACAAAGCTGAGGAAACAGTACGGCACACCGGAGAAGTTCATGGCAAGCTGGGACACCGGAACAACAGAGAAGGTAGATCAGACAGCGGTAGCTGACAACGTGACTGCATCAAAGAGCCACACAGAAGCAGCGCGGGCAAAGAGTGCGGCGTATAACAAGGCATACACAACCACGGCAAACTTAAGGCTGCGTGCTGGAGCTGGAACGAATAAGGACATCGTCCTTACGATCCCAAAAGGCGGAAAGGTACGCTGCTACGGATACCACACAACGTTGGGAGACACAGTCTGGTTATATGTGGCATACAAAAAGTATACAGGCTTTGCCTCGAAAAAGTATCTCAAATAATAGGGAGCCGGCGGGAGAAATCCTGCCGGCTTTTTTGCTTTTTACAAAAAAATTATTGACATAGGGTGCACCCTATGGTAATATATATACATAAGGAGGTGACATAAGAGATGAGTAAGAAGAAACAAAAAAAGAAGAACCTGATAAAACTTATCACTGAACTGCTGATAGCGCTGGGAACGTTTTTCGCAGGTCTGGCAAGTCTTATACAGGCTCTTAAGTGAGGTAAGGGGCGAAAGCCCCGAACCTTTAAAATAAGTATAACTCATCTTGAAGGAAATGAAAAGGATAAGATTTAGCGAAGTTTTTTTAGTGGCCGCGATCATTATTTATGCGGCATCAAGACACAATGCCTACGCAAGCGTAATATTGATAATGGCGTCAATATATATGATTGTGGATGTGGCGTACAAAATCAGAAAAGAGTGGAAAAACAATGGAAAAAAGAAATCCTAACACACAGACAGCAGCGACTAAAAAATATCACGAGAAGATAGGCTATATATCGAAAAGCTATAAACTAAGCAAAGAAATTGCAGAAGCATTTAAAGAGACCTGCGCAGAGGAAGGTGTAAGCCAGGCAAGCAAGCTCGCGGAACTAATGATGGCCTATATCCAATCAGCCAAAGAAAGTGAGGATGAAAAATGAAGTACGATGTGAATTTTTCGTGTGGACACGAAGCGACAATAGAATTATTTGGAAAAAATGAAGAGAGACACAGAAGGATCGATTATTTAGAAAAATTTGGAGTCTGCCCTAAATGCTATCAAGAGCAAAAAGAAATTGAAAAAAGCCTAGGATGCAAAGAAGTGAAGATGCTCTACAAAAAATATAAGAGAGACTATCCGGACTGCAAAACAAAGGCAGGAAGCTATGACGGAGATGAAAAGACCATAATTGTTTATGTGCCAGAGGAGACCTAACAGATGATAGAGTATATAAATCACTATACGGCGAACACAGCCGATCAGAGGATGTCGCTACCGGGAGAAGTAGATAAAAAGATGGTGGTAGTGCTTAAGAGGCTCATAAGAGATGCGACAAACCATAAGTATCCTGAGATTTTGGATGGAATAACAATGGATTTAACCAAGGACGGCGGAGTGTATATCTGTACGCTGTATGCAAGGATCGGCGAGAAACAGGCGCCGATCCTTGTAACGGCGGGTTGTAAAGAAAAAGAACAGTATGCCGAGCTAAATAATACGGTGAGGGAGCTGTATGAAACGGTATGTCATGACAAGTATGCAATTACTCCGATGCCGCCTACCGTGGTTGATATTGTGCTTCCGACGGCAAGCTTGCGAACGGATGCTTTGAGCTGGACGGGAGACTTTTGCAGGTGCTTGGGATGGATGATGCTCGAACCCGGGAGAATAATTTAGAGTGGAGATTGATGAAATGAATATAGATGAGCTTAATAAATATGTTATGGAAGAAATAAAAAATGCAGAAGAATATGGAGAAAACGTAACAATACGTCTTTATTTGTCTAATGATGACAATATCGAAATATGGTTTGACGAAGAAAATGACTGTTATACATGGAGCAACGCATCATTTGGATATGAAGATACTGATAGTGTTGTACAAGATATTATAAAATGGTTGGACAACGAATGTTTAAATGTGATGGAAATTGAATTGATATGAAATCCAACTCCAGCTAGCACGGATGACACTTAGAGCAGGATAATAATTAAATACGAATTTAATGTGGAAGTTTTTCCGTAATATAACCGGATTGGATACGGACTTTACGGATTTGCCGACAGACTTTACCGAATTATCACTACATATTATTTGGGCGGGAGAAATTAACGCTAGAAACGCGCTACATATCCCAATACTGCACAAAGAGCTGCAAACAGCAGTGACCCAGATCCGGACAGGATACTATGCCAACTCTACCGCAAATGCCATGATAAATATGTATGTATCGCTCACAAAAATCAAGGTGGCGCAAGCGTATGTTAATGGATCGTCTGTGGTTGACAATATCGTAGTCGGTATTTATTACCGATAACAATGGCAAATTCTGTATCAGTCCTGGTAGTATGTTATATAAAAATCTACGATCGTATTTGCAGGAACGTTTGACATGATCCTTTGCCGTATTGCCACGTTTTTGCCAGTATCATTATTAGTATCATCAATAAGTACATTCCGAACTCGTCCGGCAGTAGCACCATAAATACTTACTATGCCTCCAGCTTTTGATGTTGTGGGTGCGAATTCTGCCGGCAAGTATGCCCATACATTGTTGATAGGCATATCTTTTGTAGCGATAGCCGAAAAAGCAATGGTTATTAGCCTGCCATACGTGAAGCAATCAGTTTGACGTATTTCTACAGAGCTATCGGTAGATGCTGTGCGTACTGTAAAGCTGATATGTCTCATTAAATTCGTATTTAAAATATCATATCCAACATCAATGTGCGCATGAGCTGGCACATCTTGAGATGGTTGCTTCCATCGTCCGTCAGCTCACGAAAGGACTGAGCGCGGAGGAACTGGAGGAGGCGGGGTTTGCGCCTTACTATGTGGATCACACGGCGGGTATCTGGCCGCAGGCGGCGGGAGGCATTCCGTTCAATGCGTGCGAGTTCCAGTCCAAGGGCGATGCGATCACCGATCTGTTTGAAGATATGGCGGCGGAGCAGAAAGCGCGCACGACCTACGACAATATTTTGCGTCTGGTCAAGGATCCGGAGGTCTGCGACCCGATCCGCTTTTTACGTCAGCGGGAGATTGTTCACTTCCAGCGCTTCGGCGAGGGACTTCGGATGATTCAGGACGATCTCGACCGCAGTAACTTTTATATGTGTAATCCCGAATTTGATCCGGGATGCGGAAAATAAAAGGAACTGCCGCAATAAGCATATCGTACTTTGGTTTGATAAGTAATATGATCAGAAGATTACACAGTGGGATTTCAGATGAAAATGCAGAGGAAAATTCGGTTCAAAAAATGTGGTATTTCTAACCAGCCGGATGTTTGCATCTTCGATGATCCGTGTCTTTCCAAGTTTG
>OIXG01000907.1_pt1 | contig 32499 bp, 35 predicted proteins | sample 1587731 | NCBI WGS metagenome assembly OIXG01 (sample SAMEA3888908, study PRJEB22519) | human gut metagenome | biome: human gut; feature: human-associated habitat; material: faeces | place: Denmark | collected 2010 | reverse complement strand
TCAGGTGTCTTGCTGTTGTGCCTGTATAGTAGGATATTTAACGAGAAAAGTAAAGCCACAGAATATGATAATGGCTATCAGTAAAACTAACAGAAAAGACGGAGGAAGAAGGTGGACAATCCCCGCCGGTTTCTATATAATGGCGGCAAGGATATGGGGAAGGGAGACATGCGTATGGCATCCATCCGCTGCAGGGCCTGCGGCAGCGTATACGACTATGACAAGGAGGGCTTCTGCCCGAAATGCGGCGCGTATAACCGCCCGCCCCAGCGGGAGTGGGTGGACGCGGAGGGCGGCATCCGCTATGCCGGGCAGGAGCAGGCGTGCCGCGGGGAAAAGGTCTGCTTCGAGGAGCAGACCCGCCGCCCCGAACCATCTGTCCGGCGGCACACGCCGAAAAAGAACACCGCCTCCGGTGTGGTGGGTGCGGTGATCGCCGCAGCTATCGCCGCCGTGGTCATCGGCGTGCTGCGGGGCTTTGTGGGTCATGGCGGCTTCGATCTTTCCCGCGGGGAGCCGGAACCGGATCACAGCGGGGAGGCGGAGGCACCTGTGGAGGAGCTCAGACCGATGGTATGGGAGCGTGCGGAGGTGGGCGCGCACTTTACGCTGGGCGAAAATGCCGATGAAACGACCAGCGTGGACGATGTGTGGATAGACGACGATGAGAAGCTCCACGCTGTTGTGACGCTGGAGAGTACCTATCAGGCGTTTCCCGGCCTGTTCGGCACGGACGGCAATGGCGGCGAGTACCAGCACTGGCTGGAAAGCATACAGGACACGGAGAAGGGCGCGTACACATTCGAGTGTATATACGATCTGTCATACAGGCCCCACGACAATATGCAGCTGGTGTTCTGCGGCATAGACAAAGAGGTGTGGGTATCCATACAGCCCTGAAAACCGCATGGTGGGGGGCGTTTTATGCCGCAATTGACAAATACGAGTGTTCCATGCTACAATAAAATTCCAAAATCAGTGTGGATTTTTCTGGAGCATCGCATCCATTTTTCGCCACGCATCCGACAGGGTGTGCGGCGTTTTTTATTAGGAGGAACGACGGATGAACATATTTTACCAACTCATCGGCTTCGGCGTGCTGATCGCCGTGGTGACCTATGAGACGCCGGTGACGGTACTGCCCATCGTGGCGTCGCTGCTGCCGTTCTTCCAGTCCAACAAGCGGGTGATACAGGCGGCAGGCATCGTCAGCGGTCTGTCGTGGCTGGTGTACGTCATCGCGGTGCGGTCGTACTCCGGCATGGTGACAGAGTCGGTACTGACCATCATCACCGCGGCGTCCCTGCTGAAGAAGGAACCGAAAAAGTCCTGAACGGACAGGCTCCCCCGGCGCATTGCCGGGGGAGCCTGTCAGAGGGGTGTACCGCGTCAGGCGTAGTGCTTCAGACTCTGCGCCATAGACGCGGCTGTGCAGCGGCGGGCGTGGCAGGAGAGCGTGTCGCTTTTCTCCCCGCCGCACCGGGCAGCTGCTGCCAGCGCGGCCAGCCTCCGCTTGCGGGGGACTGAGGGCGTATCCTGCTTGGTTCGCTTTGCCATGAAATGTACCTCCGTTCGTTTCGCTGCCGCTATCATAAAACAGCGGACGGACGATTCCATCGGCAAAATTAAATGAGCATTTTTCTGAAATTTGTGATAGTATCACAAGGGAGGCGGAAGCCATGACACCACAGCACACAGCGGACTACCCCACACTGCGGGAGGTGCTGCGCCTGCCCGCGTTCGCGGGCTGCACCGTCTGCGGCGGCGCGGCGGGACTTGACCGCCGGGTCGGCGGCGTCAACCTGACGGACACACCGGACTACGCGCGGTGGCTGGCGCGGGGGGAGCTGCTGGATACGCTGGCGAGCTGGCTGCGCTGTATGGGCAACCAGCGCCGGATGGCACGGGAGCCGCACCTGCACTACAACACCGTAAGCTACCGGCTCCAGCAGCTATGGATGCTCCTGGAGGCTGATCCGGCCGACCCGATGAAGCGATTGGCATTGGAAACGGCCCTGTATCTGTACCGGTACAGGCGCACATAAAGGAGAGACAGATCATGGATAAGAACAAGACGATCAGTGAATGGGAGCGGATGGTGTCGGGGCGGCTCTATACGCCTACCGATCCGGAGATTGCCAAGAGGCACCGGGTGGGTATGCGCCGCTGCGACCGGTTCAACCGCCTCCCGCTGTGGCGTACCAAGACCAAGCAGCGTGCGCTGGAGCGCCTGATCCCCTCCGCAAAAGGGAAGAATTTCGAGGCGTTTGCACCCTTTTACTGCGAATACGGCGTGAACATCCATGTGGGGCGGAACTGCTTCGTCAACTACAACAGCGTATTTCTGGATGTAGCGCCCATTACGCTGGGGGACAACGTTCTCATCGGACCCAACGTGACGCTGGCTACGCCGAATCATCCGTTTCTGGCGGAGGAACGTGCCTATACCGACTATCCCAACGGCTGCCACGAGCTGGAGTACGCCGAACCCATCACCATTGAGGATCACTGCTGGCTGTGCGCCGGTGCGACGGTGTGCGGCGGCGTGACCATCGGGGCGGGCAGCATCATCGCCGCCGGCGCGGTGGTGACCCGGGACATCCCGCCCAACAGTATCGCTGCCGGTGTGCCCGCCAGAGTGCTGCGGCAGATCGACGAGGGCGACCGCCTGTATGTATGGGAGAAGTATGTGAAGAACGAACTGCCCGGTGTGCGGCGGTAGTGAAAAAGGCGGTGAGGAGGCCGCCGTGCAGAGAGAATACAGAGAGGTGAGAGAAGTGTATTTTGCATACGGGGAAACGGAAACGGCCTATCTGCGGCAGAAGGACAAGCGGCTCGGCGAGGTCATTGACCGCATCGGGCATATCGACCGGGCGGTGGACCCGGACCTGTTTTCCGCTGTCGTTCACCACATCATCGGACAGCAGATCTCCACCAGGGCGCAGGCCACCATCTGGCAGCGGATGCAGGATGCGCTGGGCGAGGTCAATGCCGAAGCCATTCTGGCGGCGGGAGTCCCTGAGCTGCAAGCTCTGGGCATGACGTTCCGCAAGGCGGAGTACATCACGGACCTTGCCGAAAAAGTTCACACAGGCGCCTTTGATCTGGATGCCGTGGCGCACATGAGCGATGAGGAGGCCATCCGGGAATTGAGCGGCCTGAAGGGCATCGGCGTCTGGACGGCAGAGATGATCCTGCTGTTCTGCCTGCAGCGGCCGGACATTTTCAGCTACGCTGATCTGGCCATCCAGCGGGGATTGCGGATGGTCTACCACCACCGCAGCATCGACCGGAAGCTGTTTGAAAAGTACCGCCGGCGCTTCAGCCCCTATGGCAGCGTGGCCAGCCTGTATCTGTGGGCGGTTTCCGGCGGGGCGATACCGGAGATGAAGGACTGTCAGTCAAAGAAATAGAGGAGGATACGCCATGGCATATGTGCAGCATTACGATTCCCCGCTGGGCGGTATTCTGCTGGCGGCGGATGAGAGCGGTATCACCGGCCTGTGGTTTGACGGGCAGAAATACTTTGCCCGCGATCTTCCTGCGGAGCGTGTCGAGCAGAACACACCCGCGCTCGCGGAGGCCAAGCGCTGGCTGGACATCTACTTTACCGGCGGGGAGCCGGACTTTACGCCGCCGCTGCACCCCATCGGCTCCGGGTTCCGGCAGGCGGTGTGGAATATTCTGTTGCAGATCCCCTATGGACAGACCACGACCTACGGTGAGATCGCGCGGCAGCTGGCCGCAAAGCAGGGGCTTGCCCGGATGTCCGCCCAGGCGATAGGCGGTGCGGTGGGGCACAATGAAATTTCCATCATCATTCCCTGTCACCGTGTGGTCGGCACCAACGGCAGTCTGACCGGATATGCCGGCGGGATCGACAGAAAGGTGAAGCTGCTGGAGCTGGAGCATACCGACATGAGCGGTTTTTTCGTGCCGAAGAAGGGCACGGCACTTTGACGCGGGGCCGGACAGGCACCTGTCTCCATGAGCGGAGGAGAAGGACATATGAAGAGCGCGGAGCTTATGAAAAGGTGATACGCCAAGGCGTATCACCTCCCGATGTATAAGGATATGGGGAGCAAGGCGGCGCTCCGGATCCGGGAGACGGCCTTAGCCGTCGATGCCCAGGGCTGCGAACACGGCGTCCACCACGGCTTTTCCAGTGCGCTCCAGCGCTTCGTGGGTGCTTCCCGCCACATGCATCCCTGCCAGAAAATTCTCCAGGGACAGCAGCGGGTCGTCGGCAGAAGGCGGCTGCTTTTCAAAGACGTCCAGCCCGGCGGCGGCCAGCCGGCCCGATGTCAGCGCCTCATAGAGGGCGCGCTCATCCACCAGGCCGCCCCGCGCCGTGTTCAGCAGGATCAGGCCGGGAGCGCAGACCTCAAAGCATCGGCGGTCCACCAGATGGTATGTCTCCGGCGTCAGCAGGCAGTGGAGGCTCACATAGTCGCAGGACGCAAACAGGTCGTGGAGGGACATGGGGGTAAAGCCCAGGCGCTGCAGCTCCGCGTCGCTGCGGTGGGTGCTGTGGCAGCAGATGTCCATGTGGAAGCCGTCCCGGCAGATCTGGGCCACCTGCCGGGCCACGCTGCCGCTGCCGATGAGACCCAGCCGCTTGCGGGTGACCTCGTTCCCCACCGTCTCGGGCATGCCGAAGCGGGGCAGCAGTCCCTTGCGGGTCTTCCCGTCGATGACGGTGACCCGCCGGGACAGGTCCAGCAGCATGGCCACCGTGTACTCCGCCACGGAGCGGGCGTTGGTGCCGGGGGTGTTTCTGACGGGGATCCCGCACGCCGCGGCGGCCTTGGTGTCGATCCTGTCCAGGCCCACGCCGTGCTGCTGGATCAGCCTGCAGCGCACGGCTCTCCGTATGACCTCCGCCGTGCAGTACTGCTGGCGGAGGATGATGGCATCCAGCTCCTCCGGGTGGTCAAAATTGTCCACCAGCTCCACATGCGCCCGCAGCCGCTCCACGGCGGACGGCGCGATGGGGTCGTTGAGATACACCTTCATGGTCATGCTCCCTCTTGTCTGCGTGTTTGATGTGCGCGGCCCTCAGCCGCGTCACGGCGACAGTATTTTACCACAGTCCGCGCCCGGAGAAAAGACCCGCGGCAAAGACGATTGACAGCGGCAGCGGGATGGATATAATATAAATTAAATGATGCAAAACAAATGTTTTAGAATAATTTTAAGGAGGCCGAAACGCGATGGACAATTACAGATTCTCGACACTGGCGTACCAGCGCCCCGATCTGGAGGCGCGCCGCGCACAGCTGGCACAGTGGAAGGACGCGGTGGAGCACGCGGAGAGCTATGACGCGCTGCGCAGCCTGATCTTTGAGATCGACCGGGAGAGCTGCCGGCTGTTCACCCAGTACGCCATTGCCCACATCCGGCATACGCTGGATACACGGGACGAATTTTACGAGGCGGAGATCCACTACCTGCAGGACACCCTGCCCACCCTCGGCGCCGCTGAGGTGGCGCTGAACGAGGCCATCGCCGCCAGCCCCTTCCGCCCCGACATCGAGCAGGAATTCGGCAAGCAGTATTTCGTCTCCATCGATCTGCAGAAAAAGCAGTTCTGCGATGCGAATATCCCGCTGCGCCAGCAGGAGAGCCGTCTGACCAACGAGTATCAGAAGATCATGGCCACGGCGGAGATCCCCTTCGACGGCAAGACCCTGAACCTCTACGGCGTGCAGAAGTACTTCGAGCATCCCGACCGCGCCGTCCGCGCCGCCGCCGTCAAGGCCTACGCCGGGTTCTATGAGAAGAACGAGCCGCGGCTGGAGGAGATCTGGGATGAGCTGATCCGCATCCGCAACCAGATGGGCAAAAATCTGGGTTATGAGAACTACATTCCCCTGGGCTATCTGGAGCAGGGCCGCACGGACTATGGCGAGAAGGAGGTGGCGGCCTTCCGCGAGCAGGTGCGCACCGTCCTGGTGCCGCTTTGCCGGAAGCTCTATGACGCGCAGGCCAGACGGCTGGGCATCGACCACGTTATGTGGCACGACGAGAAGATGGTGTTCCCGGACGGCAACGCCGAGCCTGCGGGCGACGACGAGTTCATGGTCAGGACCGCGCAGAAGATGTATCACGAGATCAGCCCGGAGACCGGCGAATTCATCGACTTCATGATCGACCACGAGCTGATGGATCTGCAGAACAAGCCGGGCAAGGCCTCCACGGGCTACATGACCTACATGCCCAGCCTGAAGGCGCCCTTTGTGTTCTCCTGCTTCAACCACACCATCTTTGACATGCAGGTGCTGACCCACGAGCTGGGCCACGCCTTCGCGGGCTACATGGCCATGCGCAGCCAGCCCATCTTCGACTATTACAGCGAGTCCACGGACATCGCGGAGATCCACTCCATGTCCATGGAGCAGTTCGCCTATCCCTACGCCGAGTGGTTCTTCGGCGACCAGGCGGACAAGTTCCGCTTCGCCCATCTGCAGGAGGCGCTGACCTTCGTGCCCTTCGGCGTGGCGGTGGACGAGTTCCAGCACATCTGCTATGCCCATCCCGAGCTGACGCCCAGGGAGCGGACGTATCAGTGGCACCTGCTGGAGGAGAAGTATATGCCGTGGCGGCGCTACGAGGACGACGCGTTCATGGAGCGCGGCGGCTATTGGTACCACAAGCTGCATATCTATCTCTATCCCTTCTACTATATCAACTATACGCTGACCACCATGGGCGCCATGGAGTTCAAGAAGAAGTACGCCGAGAATAAGGAGGCCGCGTGGCAGGACTATCTCAGGCTGTGCAGGACCGGCGGCAGCCGCAGCTATCTGGAGACGCTGCGCTACGCAGATCTGGCAAACCCCTTTGAGGAGGGCTCCGTCCAGCGGGCCTGCGGGTACGCGGAGGAGATCCTGCTGCAGCAGATCGCCGCGCAGGAGCGGTAAGCGGCAGGGCAGTCCCGGGCGGCGGATCCGGAGGGGCTGTCCGGCAGCGGTATAAAAGCAGAGCAGGGCGGAGGACGCGGCAAGCGCCTCCGCCCTGCTCCGCCTCTGCGGGGAAGCGCGATGCGGTCTGCCTGCGTTTTTTGCTTGCCAACGGCGGGTGCCCGGCGTAGAATAGGCAGGAGCAACAAACGGAGGCGCAATATGGACCACGCGACAGACAAGACCTATCTTTTCGAGCAGATGCCCGTGCCGCAGGCGGTGCGGCGGCAGATCCTGCCCGCCATCGCCAGCCAGATGGTGCTGCTGCTGTACAATCTGGCGGACACCTACTTCGTGGGGCTGCTGAACCAGCCGCCCCAGACGGCGGCGGTGTCGGTGGCCTACACCATCACGGTGCTGATGACGGCCATCGCCAATCTGTTCGCCGTGGGCGGCGCCAGCTGCATGGCCCGCGCCATGGGGCGGCACGATGCGGAGGGCGCACGGCACATCGCGGGCATCTCCTTCTGGTGGTGCCTGCTGGCGGCGGTGCTGTTTTCCGGGGTGTTCGCCCTGCTGGCCTCCCCGCTGCTGCACCTGTGCGGCGCGACGGCGGAGACCTACGCACCGGCGCTCCGCTACGCCAGGTGGGTGGTGATCTGGGGCGGCCCCTGCGCCATCGTCAACATCCTGCTGGCTAACCTCATGCGGGCGGAGGGCAGCGCCGCCCTGGCGTCGGCAGGCGTGTCGCTGGGTGGTGTCATCAACATCGCGCTGGATCCGTTTTTTGTGCTGCCGCAGTTTCTGGGGCTGGGCGCCGAGGGCGCGGGGCTGGCCACCGCCATCTCCAACGGCATCGGCACGGTGTTCCTGCTGGCCTGTATTTTCCGCAGGCGCCGCAGCTCCACAGTCTCGCTGCGGCCCGGCAGCCTGCGCTGTACCGCGAAATACATGGGCGGCATCCTGAAGATCGGCCTTCCCTCCTGCGCACAGTACCTGCTGACGGTGGTGGCGGTGGGGGCGCTGATGAAGTTCATGTCCGCCTATGACACAGACGCGGTGGCGGCGCTGGGCATCGTCAAGAAGCTGGATATGCTGCCGCTGTACTTCTCCATCGGCGTGTCCACCGGCATACTGCCGCTGCTGGCCTACAACTACGCCTCCGGCGACCGTGACCGGCGGCGCCGGGTGTTCAGACTGGGCTGCGGCGTGTCGGCGGCGTTCTCGCTGCTGTGCGTGCTGGTGTATGAGCTGCTGGCACCGGTGCTGGTGGGGCTGTTCATCGACACGCCCGCCACCATCGCCTACGGCGCGGCGTTCCTGCGGATCATGGTGCTGGCCATGCCCATGATGGCGGTGTGCCATCCCATGATCACCCAGTTCCAGGCCATGGGGCGGGTGAAGGAGTCGCTGATCTGCTCCGTGCTGCGCAAGGGGGCGCTGGATATCCCCCTGCTGTTTCTGCTGGACGGGCTGATCCCCATGTACGGCTGCACCATGGTGCAGCCCATCGTGGACTGCGTGTCCATGCTGGCGGCGCTGTGGCTCTACAGAAGGATCGTGAGGGAGGAGCAGGCCATAAAATCACCGTCCGGCGGCAAAAACTAACCATTGTGGAATAGTCTTTTCATTTTCTCCACCGTACAATAGCTGTACGGTGGAGTTTTTTTACGACTCGCGCAGAAAGGAGGACGAATCATTGAACCGCAGATACCTCTCAGACGTCACCCCGCTGCCCGACCATATCCTGCAGGTGGACTTTGTGTCCGGGAGCCGGCTTCTGCTGGACATGAAGCCCTATCTGGACAAGATCCGCTTCCGGCCGCTGGCGGATGCGCAGGTGTGGAGCAGCGCCGTGACCAACGGCATCTTTGTCCGGTTCGGCGATGTGGAGCTGAGCCACGACGAGATATTATCCATGGCGGAGCAGGAGCTTTGAGACGGCCCGACTGAAAAAAGAAGGAGAGAACGATGAAAAGATTTTTTGCCCTGATGACGGCACTGCTGCTGTGCCTGACCATGGCCGCCTGCGGCAGCAGCGGCGGCGATACCGACGATCCCGGCGACGTGGCGGGCGGGGACTGGCGCGTTACCGGCGTCGTCCGGGACAGCGGCACCATCACCCGCGGCGGCGAGGACACCGATGTGCTGGTGTGCATCAACGCGGACAGCGCCGACTTCTACTATGACGACGAGACGCAGGTGCTGTACGGCTATGCGGCCTATCCCATAGCGCTGCAGTGCGACCCGTGGGAGGCGTTCCAGAGCATCGACTTTGCCGACCGGAACGGCGACGGCGACAGCGATGCGGCGCTGCTGTTCGAGCTGGACGGCGCGCAGGCGCTGATGGTGTGGTACTGGGATGCGGGCGGCGAGAGCTATGTGTTCCAGCCGGAGGAGTCCCTGATAGACGGCTACAGCGACGCGGAGCCTGTCCCCGAGGGGTTTGACGGCGTCTGGTACCTGGAGGGCGAGGAGGATGCCGCCGTCGTCATCAGCATCGGCGTGGCTGACGACTGGATCCTGTACGACCAGGCGGACGGCGAGCTGAAGGAGATCGACAGCGGCACCCTGCGGGTGCTGGACGAGGCGCAGGGGCATTATGCCGCCGATTCTGAGGTGTATGAGGGCGTCTCCTATAACCTGGTGACGGCTGACGACAACGCCTTTTACTGGGGCACGGAGGGGGACTATCACCTCTACGAGCGGCTGAAGCGGTGGTAAGGCGCAGAGGGGCGTGGCGTTCCCCATCGTGGGCGCCACCAAGGCCAGGTATCTGGAGGATGCCGCCGCGGCGCTGGCGGTGCAGCTGACAGAGGAGGATGCCGCCTGGCTGGAGGAGCCGTATGTGCCCCACCGCGTTGTGGGCGCCATCAACAGCAACCCGCCCCAGGGCGTGATGCTGCTGGACGTCAAGAAGTAACGGGAGATCCGGCGTTTTTTGGGTTGAACGGGCGGCGGCGCCGTGCTATGATAGGGCAAAACGGCACGGACGAAGGAGAGAGATCCCATGCGGAACGGAAATTTGCTCATTGATATGCACGTCCATCTGGCGCGGTACGAGGTGCTGTCCGACAGCACGCGGGAGTGGTTCATCTCCCTGTACCCCTCCGAGGCGGCGTATCAGGCGGTGTGCGATGCCAACGCCTCACCGGAGGATTTCTGCGCCATGCTGGCGGAAAAGGGCGTGGACTACGCCGTGGTTCTGGCGGAGGACACCCCCGCCGTCACCGGCGTGGCGGACAACCGGCGGGTGGCGGACTTCTGCAAGGGACATCCCCAGCTGCTGCCCTTCTGCACCTTCGACCCGCTGAAGGAGAAGGATATGCCCGGCCAGCTGCGGCAGCTGGCGGCGGAGGGCTTCCGGGGCGTGAAGCTGTACCCTACCTATAATTTCTTCTATCCCAACGATCCCATGATGTACCCGCTGTACGAGACGGCGCAGGAGCTGGGGCTGCCGGTGATGTTCCACACGGGACTGTCGGTGTTCAAGGGCTCCCGGCTGAAGTACGGCGACCCCGTCTTCTACGACGACATCGCGGTGGATTTTCCGGAGCTGAAGATCGTCATGTGCCACGGCGGGCGGGACTGCTGGTACAAGGAGGCCTTTACTGTGGCGCGGCTGCACGAGAATGTGTACATCGACGTGGCGGGCCTGCCGCCGAAAAAGCTGCTGACCTATTTCCCCGACCTGCCCCGGCAGGCGCATAAATTCGTGTTCGGCACCGACTGGCCCAGCGTGGATATCGGCAAAAACGCCGACGCGGTGGCGCAGCTGCCGCTGCCGGAGGCGGACATACGGGCCATTCTGGGTGAAACGGCCGGACGCCTGCTGGGCCTCGCCCAAGAGGGGCGCGGGGCGGCTGCGGCAGGGGAACAGCTTTTATAATTTTCCACAGGAAAGAGGAATTCTGTTTTAACAACTCAAACGCAGAAGCGGCAGCTGGACATGCTGCACGGCTCCATATGGGATAAGATACCGCGGTTTGCCCTGCCGGTGGCGGCCACGGCCATACTGGAGCAGCTTTTCAACGCCTCGGACCTGGCGGTGGTGGGCAACTTCACCGGAGACCAGCGGACAGCCGCCGTGGCGGCGGCGCTGATCTTCGGGGCGCTGGTGATCTGCCGGCCGGCCCGGAGGTTTGCCGCCATGCAGCAGACGGACACCCTCTGACCCGGAGCGGCGGGGCAAAAGTGAAAAAGGAAGCGCCCGGCGAGAGCCGGGCGCTTCGTTCGTTCTTTTATTGCGGGACAGTGTCCTGTGTCTGCTTGTCGGGCAGCAGATCCGTCATGCTTTTCAGGCTGATGCCCAGGGTGGACATGTTGTGCAGCAGCGCGGAGGTGGTGGGCGGCAGGATGCCGGCCACGCCCAGCACGATCAGGGAGAAGTTGAAGCCCACGATGAACCGGTAGTTCCGGTGGATGCGCCGCATCAGCGCCTCGCTGAGCTGCCGCAGCGTCACCAGCTCGAACAGATCCTCCGACGCGATGGTGATGTCCGCGATCTCCCGGGCGATGGCCGCACCGGTGGAGATGGCGATGCCCGCGTCAGCCTCGGACAGGGCGGGGGAGTCGTTGACGCCGTCGCCTACCATGATGACGGTGTGGCCCTTGGCCTTCTCCTGACGGATGAAGGCGGCCTTGTCCTCCGGCAGCACCTCGGCGTACACGGCGTCCACGCCTACCTGCCGGGCCACGGCCTCGGCGGTCTTGCGGTTGTCGCCGGTCATCATCACCACGTTGGCGAAGCCGCAGCGGTGCAGCGCCGCCACGGCGGCCTGCGCCTCGCGGCGCAGGGGATCGTGGATGCAGATGACCGCGGCCAGCTCACCGGCGATGCAGAGGTACAGGTGGGAGTAGGCATCCGGCAGGGCGGCAAAGGCGGCCTCCTCGCCGGCGGGGATGCGGCAGCCCTCGTCCTCGAACACGAAGTGGGCGCTGCCGATGAGCACCTTTTTGCCCTCCACCATGCTGGAGATGCCGTGGGCCACCACATACTGCACCTGGGAGTGGTACTCCTCGTGGGAAAGGCCCCGCTTTCGGGCCTCCTCCACCACGGCGTTGGCCATGGAGTGGGGGTAGTGCTCCTCCAGACAGGCGGCCAGCCGCAGCATATCCGGCTCACGGTGTCCGCCGAAGGGCACCACCTGCGCCACGGTGGGCGCGGCGTAGGTCAGGGTGCCGGTCTTGTCGAAAACGATGGTATCCGCCTTCGCCACGGACTCCAGAAAGCGTCCGCCCTTGACGGAGATGTGGTGGCCGCTGCTCTCCCGCATGGCGGACAGCACGGCGATGGGGATGGCCAGCTTCAGCGCGCAGGAGAAGTCCACCATCAGTACCGCCAGCGTCTTGGTGATGTTGCGGGTCAGCAGGTATGTCAGCGCCGTGCCGCCCAGCGTGTAGGGCACCAGACGGTCGGCAAGGCGGGCGGCCTTGTCCTCGGCGGTGGATTTCAGCTTCTCCGACTCCTCGATCATGCGGACGATGCGGTCGTAGCGGCCGCCGCCGGAGCGCTTTTCCACGCAGATGACGCACTCGCCCTCCTCGGCCACGGTGCCGGCGTAGACCGGGCTGCCGGGCCGCTTGGGAACGGGCATGGATTCGCCGGTCATGGAGGACTGGTTCACCATGGCCTCGCCGGAGACCACCTTGCCGTCCAGCGGGATCATACTGCCGGTGCGGACCACCACGCAGTCGCCCTCCTGCACGTCGGAGACGGGGACCAGTACCTCGGTGTCGTTGACGCGGAGCCAGACCTTGTCCACGTTGAGACTCATGGCCCCGGCCAGATCGGCCACGGATTTCTTGTGGGTCCACTCCTCCAAGATCTCGCCCAGCCGCAGCATGAACATGACGGAGCCGGCGGTGGAGAAGTCGCCCCGGAGCAGGGACACCGTGACGGCGGTGGCATCCAGCACAGCCACGGACAGCCTGCCGTGCCACAGGGCCTTCAGGCCCTCCTTGATATAGCGGATGGAGCGGATCACCGCCAGCGCCGTGGTCACGGGCACCGGCAGGAACAGCTTGGAGACGCACCGGCGCATGACGGTGACGGCCAGCTTGTCCTCAAACTCCCGGTTCAGCGCCCGGGGCGTGTGTTCCGGCACCAGCGCCAGCCCCTCCGCCTTGGGGAAGGAGAAGGACGCCAGGGCGGCGATGACGCCGCCGCGGCCCGACGTATACAGGATCACGGCGTCCCGCGTGCGGTCATAAACCTTGACATCCGAAACACCGTCCACCGCCCGGAGATAGTACTCCAGCACGTCGGCCTGGTGCAGCGTCATGGCGGGGCACTGCAGGTGGACCCGCATACGCCCGGGGGACTCGTGAAGAATGGTGCACTTCATGGTTATTCAGCCTTGGCTTCTTCCTCAGATGTGTCCTCCACCACAGCGGCGGCGGCCTCGTCGGCGCGGTGCTGGTTGATGGCCTTGGCCTCGGCGTAGACATCCTCGGCATTCTCGCGGACGGTGGTGACCGTCTCCATCACACTGTCCTTGGCGCGCAGCACGGCAGCCGTGGTGTGGGCATAGGCCTTCTTGGCGTCCTTGCTGCTGAGGACCTTGATGCCGGCAGTACCGAACAGGACGCCGGCGGCGAACATAGCGAGCTTTTTCATAGAAAATACCTCCTTTGTGTATTAGAACTGTTAGTTAGGGTAGACTAACAGCTGCTTGTAACATAGCACACCGGCGGGAAAAATGCAAGACTTTATGGGAAGAAAAGTGCCAAAAAACGGGGCAGGGGAGCGCTTTATGCTGATAAAAATGACTGACACGAACGGCGTGTCAGTCATTTTGCGCTTTAAGCCATGGGGAGCCGGACGGTGAAGGTGCTGCCCTGGCCGGGGATGCTGGACACCTCCGCGGTGCCGCCGTGGAGCCGGGCGATCTGCCGCACCATGAACAGGCCCAGGCCGGTGCCCTCGCTGCCGGAGCGGGCGGGATCCACCTGATAGAATCGCTGCCAGATGCGCTCCTGCAGGGCGGGGGGGATGCCGATGCCGTCGTCGGCCACGGACAGCACCGCCGTATCGCCCTCGCGCACCACGGACACGGCGGTATGGCCGCCGTCCCGGCCGTAGCGGAAGGCGTTGGAGATGAGGTTGTTCAGGAGCCGGGTCATCAGCGTCACGTCCAGCGGCAGCGTCACCGGGTCCGGCGCGTCGCAGGTCAGGGTGATGCCCCGTGGGGCCAGCTGGGCCTGCGCCGTGCAGACGGACCGGGCCAGCTCGCTGAGGTCGGCGCTCTCCGTCTCCAGCTTCTGGGTGCCCTGCTCCAGCCGGGTGATGTGCAGCAGCTGGGTGATGAGCCGGGACATCTGGCGGGCCTGCCCGTGGATGACCTCCACCCCGGCGCGGTAGTCCTCCGCCGTGGGGGCGCCCTGCTCCAGGGTGTCGCACTCCGTGAGGATCACGGCCACCGGCGTGCGCAGCTCGTGGCTGGCGTCGGAGGTGAACTGGGCCTCGGCGTGGAACGAGCGCTCCAGCCGGTCGAACATGTCGTCAAAGGCGCCGGCCAGGCGGTTGATCTCGCTGCGGCCCCGGGGCAGGCCGATGCGGCGGGACAGATCCTCGCCGCCGGAGATGCTCTCCGCCGCGGCGATGACCTTCTCCATGGGCTTGAAGGAGCGGCTGGAGATGAGCCAGCCGCCGGCCACGCTCAGCAGCACCAGCGCCGGCAGCACCGACCACGCCAGCGGGACGATGACCTCCATGACGCTGCCCTTGGCGTCGGCGGAGATGGTGCCCCGCACCCACAGGGCGCCGCCGTTCATATCCAGCGGCAGGTCATAGACGTAATATGTGCCGTCGCTGCCCTGCACGGTGCGGATGGGGCCGGCGGACAGAGGCAGCACCTCCGTGACGGCGGGGGAGACGGAGCCGGCCAGCAGCTGGCCGTCGGCATCGAAGATCTCCGTGTAGACGCCGTGCTCGAAGAACTCCACATCGCTGAAGTCAAAGGCGCCGTGGTCGAACTCCACATCGTCGGCATTGCGCTGCACCATGCGCACCACCTCCGCTGCCGGGGGGCGGGTCACCTGGTTGCGGTTCATCAGCATGACAAACACCAGCATCAGGGCGGTAATGGCGATCATCAGCAGGGAGAACCAGATGGTCATGCGCCATTTGATGGAGATATGTCTCATGGCTTGTCCTCCTTCAATACCCAGCCCATGCCCCGCACGGTGTGCAGCAGCTTGGGCCGGTCGTCGCCGTCCAGCTTTTTCCGCAGGTAGCTGATGTACACGTCCACCACGTTGGTGCCGCCGGCGTAGTCGTAGCTCCAGAGACTGTTTTCGATCTGTGCCCGGGACAGCACCACGCCCTGGTTGCGGATGAGGTACTCCAGCAGGGCGTACTCCCGGGCCGACAGGCTCAGCGGCGTATCGCCCCGCCGGGCGGTGCGGGCGGCGGTGTCCACCGTCAGGTCGGCCAGCGTGTAGATGTTGGTGCGGCCGCTGCCCTTGCTGCGGGTCAGCACCCGCAGGCGGGCCAGCAGCTCCTCCAGCGCGAAGGGCTTGATGAGGTAGTCGTCGGCGCCGGCGTCCAGCCCGGCCACCCGGTCGGACACGGCGTCCCGGGCCGTCAGCAGCAGCACCGGCACGGCGCTGCCCCTGGCCCGGAGGGTGCGCAGGACGGTGAGGCCGTCCACCTTGGGCATCATGATGTCCAGCACCACGGCGTCATAGTCCGCGCCGTCCAGATAGAGCAGGGCCTCCGCGCCGTCCGGTACGGCGTCCACCGACCAGCCGGCGGCGGTGAGGGCCTTCGTCAGGGAGCGGTTGAGCTGGGGCTGATCCTCGGCGATCAGGATACGCATGGGGGATACCTCCGTCATGTCAGGATGAGAACGCACCCGTCCGCCCTGCGGCGGACGGGTGCGTGGGGGGACGTACCGTCGTTATGGTTGTGGTACAAGTATAGCAGATGGAGGAAATTCTGGCAAGTGTCAGGCGGTGAGCAGGGGCAGATCATCGGCGGACACGCCCTCGTACTTACGGGTGAGGTAGTCCTCGATATAGGCGGCCTCGGCCACGGTGCGCAGGTTGTCGTAGCACTCCAGCTGCTGCTCGTAGGCGGCGGTGACGGCCAGCGTCTCGCCGGTGTGGATCAGGCGCAGCACCACGCCGTTGTCCAGGGTGCGGGTGCTCTCCAGCGCGTAGTTGGCGGGAGCGGCCTTCTTGATGAGACGGATGTTTTTCATATCAGTTACCTCCTGTTGAAGTGTTGTTGTGTTGTTCGGTATGGCTGTATCATACGGGCCGAATATTAGAAGAACATTAGAGAATTGAAAATAATTTTTGAACGGAGGCGGTTTTTTCCAGCGGATGTCTTTTCAAAGCGGGCAGAGGGTGGTAGAATAGTACACAACAGAAAGACATGAAAGGAGCATTTCCTATGAAAAAGAGTATTCTGCGGGAGTATGCCCGCCTCATCGCCCGCACCGGCGTCAACGTGCAGCCGGGGCAGGAGGTGTTCATCGCCGCCGAGCTGGATCAGCCGGAGTTCGTGAAGCTGCTGGTGGAGGAGTGCTATAAGTGCAAGGCCAAGAAGGTGGTGGTGGACTGGAGCTACCAGCCCCTGCAGAAGCTGCACTACCGCTACCGCACGCTGACCACACTGTCCAAGCTGGACAACTACGAGGAGGCCCGGTGGCAGCACTATGTGGACACCATTCCCTGCCGCATCTATCTGCTCAGCGAGGATCCCGACGGCCTTAACGGCATCAATCAGGAGAAAATGGCCAAGAGCCGCCAGCGGCTGTTCCCGGTGATCAAGCAGTACCGCGATCAGATCGAGAACAAGTACCAGTGGTGCATCGCCGCCGTGCCCGGCGAGGCCTGGGCCAAGAAGCTGTTCCCTGGGCTGCGGAGGTCTCAGGCGGTGGAGAAGCTGTGGGAGGCCATCCTGTCCACCAGCCGGGCGCTGGAGGGCGACCCTGTGGCCAACTGGGAGGCTCACAACAAGGACATGCAGGCGCGCTGCGCCTATCTCAACAGCCTGCACATCCGGGAGCTGCGGTACAAGAGCGCCAACGGCACCGATTTCCAGGTGGGCATGATCCCCGAGGCGCAGTTCTGCGGCGGCAGCGAAAAGAGCCTGCAGGGCATCGTGTTCAACCCCAACATCCCTACGGAGGAGTGCTTCATCTCCCCCATGCGGGGCAAGGCCGAGGGCATCGTCTACGCCACCAAGCCCCTGAGCTATCAGGGCCAGCTCATCGACGGCTTCTGGATCCGGTTCCACGAGGGCAAGGCGGTGGAGTGGCACGCCCAGCGGAACAACGAGCTGCTGACCAAGCTCATCACCATGGACGACGGCAGCGCCTATCTGGGCGAGTGCGCGCTGGTGCCCTACGATTCCCCCATCTGCCAGTCCGGGCTGCTGTTCTACAACACACTGTTCGACGAGAACGCGGCCTGCCATCTGGCGCTGGGCATGGGCTTTGCCGACACCATCCAGGACTTCGAGCACAAGACGCTGGAGGAGTGCCGGGCGCTGGGCGTCAACGACTCCATGATCCACGAGGACTTCATGATCGGCTCCGCCGACATGAACATCGACGCCGTGTGCGAGGACGGGCGGACCGTGGCCATCTTCCGTAACGGCAGCTGGGCGTTCTGAAAAAACCGAAAAAAACAGCGGCCGTCTGCGGACGGCCGCTGTTTTTTGCACCTCCGGGGCACCGGCGGCATAGGATGAAGGGAGATGATGCAGAGAAAGGATGATATAGATGGAGAACAACAGCATGCAGAAGGGGCCGGAGCAGTGGTTCATGGACGCACATCCGGAGCGGGGCACCCTGCGGGTGCAGGTGTCCACGGGACGGGGGCTGTTTCCGGTGGAGGGCGCGCGGGTGGAGATCTACCGGAGCTTCGGCCCGGAGCGGACGGTGTTCTATGAGGGCGTCACCGATGCGTCCGGCATCGTGGAGGACATCCGGCTGCCGGCGCTGCCCGCCGGGTGGTCCCAGTCGGCGGAGACGGCGGGCATCAGCGGCACCGCCTATCAGGTGGCGGTGCGGCACCCGCAGTACGGCACGGTGGAGGGCCGCCCGGTGACGGTGTTCCCCCGGATCGAGACGATCCTGGCGGTGTCGCTGGAGTCGGCCTGACGGAAGGAGGGAGGAGCCATGCCGTTTCCCGTTGTACCGGAGTACATCACCGTACATCTCGGCCCGCCCAATGAGGCGGCGGAGAATGTGACGGTGCCCTTTACGTCCTACATCAAGAACGTGGCCAGCAGCGAGGTGTATCCCACATGGCCGGAAAACGCCCTGCGGGCCAACATACTGGCCCAGATCTCCGTGGCGCTGAACCGGGTCTATACGGAGTACTACCGCAGCAGGGGGTACGACTTCGACATCACCAGCTCCACCCGCTACGATCAGGCCTTCGTGCCGGGGCGCAGCACCTTTGAGAACATCGACCGGCTGGTGGATGACATCTTCAACAACTACATCGTGCGGCAGGGGAATGTGGAGCCGCTGTACGCCCAGTTCTGCGACGGCGTGCGCACCCAGTGCGCGGGGCTGTCCCAGTGGGGCAGCGTGGAGCTGGCGGAGCAGGGGATGACGCCCTACGAGATATTGCAGTACTACTTCGGCGACAACATCAACATCGTGTTCAACGCGCCGGTGGGGGACGGTATGCCGTCCTATCCGGGGCGGCCCCTGTCCCGGGGCTCCGTGGGGGAGGACGTGCACACCATCCAGCAGCAGCTCAACCGCATCCGGCGGAACTATCCGGCCATCCCCCGCATCAGCGAGGTGTCCAACGTGTTCGACGCGGAGACGGAGGCCGCCGTCCGGGCGTTCCAGAGCATCTTCAATCTGGAGTCGGACGGTATTGTGGGCAAAGCCACATGGTACAAGATCAAGATGATCTACAACGGTGTCAAGAGCCTGTCGGAGATCACCAGCGAGGGGCTGACCATCTCCGAGGCGCAGCGGGTGTATCCGGAGGTGCTGCGGCTGGGGGACACGGGGCTGAACGTGGAGACGGTGCGGTTCTATCTGGCGTTTCTGGGGTACTTCCTGTCCCAGCTGCCGCCCATCCCCATCACGGACACCTTTGACGAGGCCATGCTGGACGCGGTGTACGCCTTCCAGAGCACCTACGGCCTGACGGTGGACGGCGTGGTGGGGCGCAGCACATGGAACGCCTTGCAGAATGTGTATGAGCAGACGCTGTACACCCTGCCCGCCGACTATCAGGAGTTTGCCCGGGAGGTGTATCCGGGGCGGTTCCTGGTGCTGGGGGACACGGGGCCGGAGGTGACGCTGCTGCAGACCCGGCTGAACCAGATGGCCGCGCAGAACAGCGCCATCCCCACCGTCGCGGTGGACGGCGTGTACGGGCAGGAGACGGCACGGGCTGTCCGGGCCGTACAGCGCTCCCTGGGGTACAGCGCCACCGGCGTGGTGGGGCCGGTGCTGTGGTCCTACATCATCACCCAGGGGCAGGGCTACGGCGTGTTCTGAGCAGAAAAAAAGGTACGGCATCCCGGAGGATGCCGTACCTTTTTGCAGTCACAGGAAGAACTTCCGGTGCAGGCTGCGGCGCAGGGGCTTGCAGATGGCGATGACCAGCAGCATGGCGCCCAGCACCGTACACACCGCCAGCGGGTAGAACGACCACAGGAACGTGTCGTGAAGGCGGAATGTCACGTTCAGCAGCCACTCCACCAGCACGGCGAAGCCGCCGCTGAGCAGCAGCGCGCCGGCGCAGACATACAGCGTGCCGGAGGGGACATACCGCAGCAGAGCCACCATGGCCGTCACCAGCAGCATGGCCGCGCCCGTCACCGGCAGGGCAAAGGTCAGGAACCAGTGGCCGTGGACAGCGAAGTTGATATAAAAGAGGTACAGGCCCAGCATGATGAAGTCCACCGGCACGAAGATCACCGGGTTGGGACGCTTGAACCACAGGGGCAGCACCGCCGTGACGTACAGCAGCAGCAGGCCGCCCACCACATAGCCGGACCAGACGATGCCGCCGTCCAGACGCCAGTCGCACAGCACGGAGACCACCGCCGGCAGCAGGAACAGCACCGTCAGCACAAAAAGGACGCCGGCGCGGCTCACCTCCTCCGCCCGGGGATGGTGGTCGGGGGGATAGGGCGTCTCGCCCTGTCCGCCGGGCAGATCGGGGTGGAACACACGGGTGCCGCACAGGGGACAGACCTTTTCGCTGTCGGCCAGCTCCACGCCGCATTTGATACAGTACATATTACGCTCCTTTCCCGCGTCAGCGCTGGTTGCTCTCCACCTTGACGTGGAGGCCCAGCTGCCGCAGCACGCGGTAGAAATGCATCTCCAGCTCCGGCTCCCGGATGCTGCGGATGCAGTTGATATACACCGTGCCGTTCCAGGTCACCACGCCGCAGTCGTGGGGCGCGGCGGCCTGTACGCCGATGATGAAGTCCATGCGGCGGACGTAGGGGGCCATGACGTCCGGCAGCTGCACATTGCCCAGATTGGACAGGCACAGGCAGGATTTGCACTCGCCCACGGCGTCGAACACCGCCTTCATGGCGATGTTTTTGATGAACAGCGGCATGACCCGCAGCACCGGCGAGCGCTCGCTGGCCACGTTGGCGGCGAACTTGGCCCGCATGGTGCGGCGGTTGTTCTCCAGCCCCATCCGGTGGTGCACCTCGTCACACAGCTCCTGGAAGGTGCAGTCCCCCATGCGGGGGTCCAGCTCCGGGGTGATGTAGGAGGCGAAGTTCCGCAGGGTCCGGCTGGGGAACAGGTTCCGCAGGTTCACCGGCAGCAGCACCTTTACCGGCTTGCGGCGCCGGGGATCGCGTACCTTTTCCGCCTGCAGGTCCAGAATGGCCTGCATCATGGCGGCACACAGCAGCTCCGTCACGGAGATGCCGCGGCTCTTGGCGCAGGCGCGCACCTGGTCGGCGGAGAGCATCATGGTGATGAGGTTGTTGTAGCCGTCACGCTCCGGCGTGCCGCTGAGGTGGTAGGCCGTGGCCTCTTTGCGGCTGGCCTTCACGTCCCCGGCGTAGCGGAGGAAGCTGTCCTCCAACTCCTCGGGGGCCGGCTCCTCCAGACGGCCCAGCACGCCGCGCTCCGCGGGGACGGCGATGCCGTACTTCTGGGTGAGGTACTCCGCCAGCAGCGTCTTGAGGAAGATGAGGCCGCCGGTGCCGTCGGTCAGGGCGTGGAAGAACTCCACGGCGATGCGGTCGCGATACACCAGTACCCGGAAGGCGCAGCGGCGCACCTCGTGAAACGGCGCGTGGGCCAGCGGGCAGCTCTTCTCCTCCTGAATGGGGGGCGTCTGGGGGATCTCCTCCAGATAGTACCAGAACACGCCGCGGCGCAGCCGCACGGCGATGGAGGGGAAGCGGCGCACCGTCACGTCCAGCGCGCTGCGCAGCACGGCGGTGTCCACCGGCTCCGTCAGCGTGGCGGACAGGCGGAAGAAGTTGTTCCAGTTGCGGCGCTTGGCGGCGGGGTAGATCTTGGCGGCGTTGTCCAGGCGCATCCACCGCAGGCTCCGGGCGGGGGAGAGGTTGCGGGTCAGGAAGTGGTCGATGGACTGGAAGTCCTCGGCCATGTTCTCCTCCAGGCAGTACAGCACATAGGCGTGCCAGCGCTCCGGCGCGATGTGCAGCCGGCTGCGGCAGCCGCACTGCAGCAGCTTCTCGTGGAGCAGGCGGGCATCGTCCAGCATCACCTCGTCGCCGCCCACGAACAGCAGGGACGGCGGCAGGCCCGTCAGGTCGCCGAACAGAGGCGAGCACAGGGGGTCGGTGGGGTCATCGGTGTAGCACTTGGCGTAGAACTCCAGCAGCGCCTTGGTCATGGAGGGGTCGATGTCCTTGTGTGCCTCGTAGGACGCGCCGGAGCCGGTGAGATCCGTCCACGGTGAGATGCCGATGAGGCCGCAGGGCAGCTCCATGCCCAGCTCCTTCAGCTTCAGGCACAGGGCGTAGATCAATCCGCCGCCGGCGCTTTCGCCGCAGAATACGATCTGCCTGGGGCCGTAGCCCTTCTTCAGCAGGTAGCGGTAGGCCTCCAGCGCGTCGTCCAGCGCGGCGGGGAAGCGGTTCTCCGGTGCCAGACGGTAAGCGGCGCAGAACACCTTGACGCCGCACTCCGACGCCAGCGTGGCGGCGAAGCCCTTGGCGTACTCCAGACTGCCGCAGGTGTAGCCGCCGCCGTGGAGGTACAGGATGACGCCGCTGCGCCGCTGGTCCTTGGGCATGACCCACGCGCCCTGAAAGCGCTCGAAGGGGTGATCCTTCACCAGCACCTCCCGCTTGTGGAGGGCGGTCATCAGCTCGCCCAGCTTGTCCTGCCCCTTGCGGGTCACCTCCAGGGAGCAGTTGGCTACGAAGGGCTTGAAGAAATTCAGTTGTGAGCGGACTAATTTTGCCGACAGTTCCATAGGCCGCGTTCCTTTCATGCGATACTCTGAACCTATATTATACCAAATGCGTCAAGTCCTGTAAACACGAAAAAACAGGCGGAAACGCCCTGCGTTTCCGCCTGTTTTCTGTCGTTTATGCGCCGTAGTGGACGTGGAGCAGCTGGTGGCAGCGCTCCTCGCCGTACTCCGCCAGCAGGGAGGTGACGATGGGGTTCTTCTCCGCGCGCTTGAACAGGGCGGAGGCGTCCGTGTCGTACAGACCCTGCTTACGCTTCTGCTTTACGGCGGTAAGGCCGTAGGGCTGGCCCGCGCCGCCTACGCAGCCGCTCTGACAGGTCATGACCTCCACCAGATGGTAGAACCGCTTGCCGGCTTCGATGTCGGCGATCAGCTCCTTGGCGTGGATGAGGCCGTTGACGATGGCGATGCGCAGCTCCTGCCCGTCCACGGTGAGGTTCACCTCCCGGATGGCGCCGTCGCCCCGGAGATCGGTGACGGACACGGCCCGGAGGGCGTTCTTGCTCTTGTCGGGCAGGCAGTGGCGCACCACCGCCTCCGCCACGCCGCCGGTGACGCCGTAGATGGCCGCCGCGCCGGAGCCGAGGCCGAAGGGCAGGTCGGGGGATTCCAGATCCAGCTCCGCCAGCTGGATGCCGTCCTCGCGGATCATGTCCACCAGCTCGCGGGTGGTCAGCACCAGATCCACGTCGGGCCGTCCGTCATGGACGAACTCGGGCCGGGCGGCCTCCATCTTCTTGGCGGTACAGGGCATGATGGCGATCTGGTAGGTGGTGCGGCCGTCGGCGGCGTCCTTGGCCGCGTACTTGTCGCGGATGACGGCGGCGAACATCTCCATGGGGGACTTGCAGGTGGAGATGTTCCGCAGGTACTTGGGGTCGTTGAGCTCCAGGTACTTGACCCAGGCGGGACAGCAGCTGGTGAACATGGGGAAGGGACCGCCGGTCCTGAGGCGCTGGAGGAACTCCTCCGCCTCGGTGATGGTGGTCATGTCGGCGCCGAAGTTGGTGTCGTACACCTCGTCCACGCCCATGAGCTTCAGGGCCGTCACCAGCTTATCCAGCACGTTGACGCCGGCGGGCATACCGAATTCCTCGCCGAGGGCCACCCGGACGGCGGGGGCGATCTGCACCACCACACGCTTCTGGGGGTCGTGGATGGCGCGCCAGGCCGTGCCGATCTGGTCGTTGACGGTGATGGCGCCGGTGGTACACACGGCGGCGCACTGGCCGCAGCCCACGCACTTCGTCTCGCTGAGCTTCCGGTCGAAGGCGGGCATGACCTGCAGCTCGCTGCCGCGGAAGGCAAAATTCAGGATACCCTGTCCTTGCAGCTCCTCGCACACACGGACACAGTCGCCGCAGAGGATGCACTTGTTGGGATCGCGGAACACCGCGTAGCTGGAATGGTCCTTTTCATACTGGGGGCGGGTGTTGGGGAAGCGGATGTGCCGCACGCCGAACCGCTGGGCCAGCTCCTGCAGGCGGCAGTTGCCGCTTTTGTTGCAGGTGGTGCAGGAGCAGTCGTGGGCCGCCAGCAGCAGCTCCAGGATCATGCGGCGGTGCTTCAGCAGCTTGGCGGTGTTGGTGCGGATCTCCATGCCGTCCCGTGGCTCCATGGAGCAGGAGGCGTCCAGCTTGCCGGTCTTTACGTCCTCCACCATGCACATGCGGCAGGCGCCGTGGACAGACAGCTCGGAATAGTAGCAGAAGGTGGGGATGTCGATACCGGCCTTGCGGATGACGGCCAGTACGTTCTTCTCCCCGTCGAACGGCACCCGCTGGCCGTCAATGATCATAATACCCTTGGCCATGGCTTAGTCCTCCTCAATGGCGTCGATGGCGCCGAACGGGCAGGCGCCCCAGCAGGCGCCGCAGTGGATACACTTCTCGTTGTCGATGACGTACGGCATACGCGGCTGGCCGCTGATGGCCTCCATGGGACAGTTCCGCGCACACTTGCCGCAGCCCTTGCACAGATCGGGCTTGATCTCCAGACGGCGCTTGCGGCCGTTGCAGATGGGACAGTGCTTATCCACCACATGGCGCAGGTAATCCTGCCGGAAATTCTTCAGCGTGCTCATCACCGGCTTGCAGGCCGTCTGGCCCAGGCCGCACAGCGCCGTGTCGGTGATGGTGTCGGACAGCGCCTCCAGCAGCTCCAGATCCTCCATGCTGCCCTCGTTGGCGATGATGCGCTCCAGCGTCTCCAGCATCCGCTTGGTACCCTCCCGGCAGGGGGTGCACTTGCCGCAGCTCTCGTTGCGGGTGAAGTTCATGAAGAACCGCGCCACCTCCACCATGCAGGTGTCCTCGTCCATGACCACCAGACCGCCGGAGCCGATGATGGCGCCCAGCTTTTTCAGGGAGTCGAAGTCCATGGGAACGTCCAGATGCTCCTCGGTGAGGCAGCCGCCGGAGGGACCGCCGATCTGCACCGCCTTGAACTTCTTGCCGTCGGGGATGCCGCCGCCGATGTCGAAGATGACCTCCCGCAGGGTGGTACCCATGGGGACCTCCACCAGACCGGTGTTCACCACGTTGCCGGTGAGGGCAAAGGTCTTGGTACCGGAGCTGCCCTCGGTGCCGATGCCCCTGTACCAGCCGGCGCCCTGCCGGATGATGCCCGGCACGTTGGCGAACGTCTCCACGTTGTTCAGCACCGTGGGCTTGCCCCACAGACCCTGATCCACCGTGCGGGGCGGCTTGACGCGGGGCATACCCCGCTTGCCCTCGATGGAGGCGGTGAGAGCGCTGCCCTCGCCGCAGACGAAGGCGCCGGCGCCCCGGTTGATGTGCATATGGAAGCAGAAGCCGCTGCCCATGATGTCATCGCCCAGCAGACCGACCTCTGTGGCCTTTTCGATGGCGGTCTGCAGCCGCTTCACCGCCAGCGGATACTCGGCGCGGACGTAGATATAGCCCTCGGTAGCGCCGGTGGCCACACCGGCGATCATCATGCCCTCCAGAATGGAGTGGGGGTTGCCCTCCATGATGGAGCGATCCATAAACGCACCGGGGTCGCCCTCGTCGCCGTTGCAGACCACATACTTCACGTCGGACACGTTGCGCCGCACGCTCTCCCATTTGCGCCCGGCGGGGAAGCCGCCGCCGCCGCGGCCACGGAGGCCGGAGTCGGAGATCTCCTTGCAGATAGCCTCCGGCGTCATGGTGAACAGCGCCTTTTCAAAGGCGGAGTAGCCGCCCTTGGCGATGTATTCGTCCAGATCCTCGGCATCGCTGGTGCCGCAGCTGGCCAGCACCACGCGGTGCTGCTTTTTATAGAAGGGGATGTCCTCCTGCCGGGGGTAGGAGACGCCGTCCCGCTGATAGGTCAGGCGCTCGATGATCTCGCCGCGCAGCACCGTCTTTTCCACGATCTCGCAGCAGTCCTCCGGCTTGACATGGATGTACATGACGCCCAGCGGCTCAATATGCACCAGCGGCCCCATCTCGCAGAAGCCGTGGCAGCCGCTCATCTTGATGTGCAGGCTCTTTTCCTCGCCGCTGTGCTCCGTCAGACCCACATAGACCTGTAGGCCCCGGCGCTCGCACTCCTCCTTCAGCGTTTCGCACACCTTCAGGGAGCCGCCGGCGATGCAGCCGGTACCGGCGCAGACCAGCACGTTTACGGCGTTGCTGCTGCGGCGCAGGGCCTCCTCCGCCGTCTCGCGCATGGCGCGGAAGCCCTCTCTTGTCAGGACGCTCATTGTGCCGCCTCCTCTCCGCGCAGACGCTCCAGCTCCGCCAGCGCCGTCTCCGGCGTCATTTTGGCGTACACCTCGCCGTCGATGGTCATGGCGGGGGCCAGACCGCAGGCGCCGAGACACGCCACCGTTTCCAGCGTGAACACGCCGTCGGCGGACGTCTTTTTCTTGCCCTCCAGCTTCAGATACTCATGGATGGCGTCATAGATGGGGCCGGACTTCCGGACGTGACAGGCCGTGCCGTCACAGACCTTGATGATGTGCCGCCCCTTGGGCTCCAGCGAGAAGTTCTCGTAGAACGTGGCCACGCTGTACACCCGGGAAACGCTGATGTGCAGCATATCCGCCACCAGCGTCATGTTCGCCTCGCTGAGATAGTTCTCCGCCGCCTGGATATCCTGCAGAATGGCGATGAGCTGCGCACTGTCGCAGCCATGGGCCTGCACGATCCCGGCGGTCCTCTCCTGCTCGGGTCTCATACTCGTTCCTCCTCGATTTGTCAGTCCTCTCCACGGACGGTGTCAAGCAATCGTTAATTTTCTGACACTCTATGTGTACTCTACCATATCCTGCCAGCGCTTTCAACCAAAAAAGAGAATTTATTCTCACCATGCAAATTTTCTCCGCTTTGCACACAAAAGCCGGAGAAAGTTTGACGAAACAGACACTTGACAGCGGGGGAAATAAAAACCGCGGGAGGGACGGCAGCGCCGTTCCTCCCGCAGTTTTGTTTCGTGACAGTCATTCCTTTGTGTGGACGTTGATGAACTCCGCCCGGAGCTTGGAGTAGAGGATGGTCTGGCTGCTGTACAGCCCGCAGTAGCCGGACAGCACATAGCTGATGGCGCAGGCCATGGCGAAGTACAGCATACCCTCCGCGCCGAACAGCTCCACGCTCAGCACCACCGAGGCGATGGGGCAATTCACCGCGCCGCAGAACACGGCCACAAGGCCGATGGCGGCGGTGAAGGCGGGGGACAGGCCCAGCAGCGAGCCGACCCAGCAGCCGAAGGTGGCCCCGACGAAGAACGAGGGCACCACCTCGCCGCCCTTGAAGCCGCAGCCGATGGTGACGGCGGTGAACAGCAGCTTCAGAAGCCACGCCCAGCCGTCGGCCTGCCCGTTCAGCGCCCGGGTGATGACGTCCATGCCCGCGCCGTTGTAGTCTGTGGTGCCCAGCAGCAGCGTCAGGGCGATGATGACAGCGCCGCCCACCGCCGCACGGAGATAGCTGTTCTTCACCAGACGGGCCGCCAGATGCTCCGTGATGTGGAGGCCCCGGCAGAACAGGATGCTTACCAGCGCGCAGAGGATGGCCAGCACCACCACCAGCAGCATGGTCCATGCGTCCAGCGCGGGCATGGCCACGGTGAACCGGGTGGGGGGCACGCCCATCAGCAGGGAGATGAGGTAGCCGGTCATGGCGGCGGTGATGCAGGGGATGAGTCCCGCGTAGTACAGCACGCCCACGCTGATGACCTCCAGCGCGAACACCGTGGCGGTGAGGGGGGTGCCGAACAGGGCGGAGAACACACCGCTCATGCCGCACAGCGTGGCCAGAGGCAGATCCTTCTCGCCCAGATGCAGCAGCCGGCCGGTGCGGTAGCCGATGCCGCCGCCGATCTGCAGGGCCGCGCCCTCACGGCCGGCGCTGCCGCCGCACAGGTGGGTGATGACGGTGGAGACGAAGATCAGCGGCACCAGCAGCACCGGGACGTCGGAGCCGAAATGCACCGATTCGATGACGGCGTTGGTGCCCTTGCCTTCCAGTTTACATAACTTATACAGTCCGGCGATGACCAGACCGCCCAGCGGCAGCAGGTACAGCACCCACGGGTGGGCCAGCCGCACCTCCGTGGCGTAGTTGACGCCCAGGTGGAACAGCGCGCCCACCATGCCGCCGACGCCGCCCACCAGACCGCCGACCACGATCCACTTCAGCAGCGCCGCCGCGTAGAGGCCCATGTGGTCTATGTACTTCCGCACCCGTTCCATAGTATATATCCGCCTTTTCACAGTTATTTGCAAGTCCGCATTGTACCATGCTTCGCGGCGGCTGTCAAACCGCCGAAGGGCGGCAGACTTTCTTTGTGCGAAACTGAAAATCTTTTAGTTTTCCTGACATATTTTCATTTTCCCTGTTGATTCCGCCGGGGCTTTGCCGTATACTATATCTTAGCAAGAGCAAAACGGACAAAGAAGGACCAACCAATCATATAAACAGGAGGAAAACCAAATGAAATACGGTCGTACTTTCAATTTCTCCGCCGGCCCCGCCATGATGCCGGAGCCCGTGCTGGAGGAGATCCGCGATGAGATGATGAACTACCGCGGCAGCGGTATGTGCGTCATGGAGATGAGCCACCGCTCCAAGGTGTTCCAGCAGATCGTGGACGAGGCCGAGGCCGACCTGCGCGAGCTGATGAACATTCCCGACAACTACAAGGTGCTGTTCATCCAGGGCGGCGCGACCCTGCAGTTCGCCGCTGTGGCATGGAACCTGATGAAGAACGGCAAGGCCGTGTACATCGAGACCGGCGCGTGGTCCAAGAAGGCCATTGCCGAGGCCAAGAAGTACGGCGAGGTCATCGTGGCCGCCTCCTCCAAGGATAAGAACTACAGCTACATCCCCGACTGCTCCGATCTGGACATCCCCGAGGATACCGACTACGTCTACATCTGCGAGAACGAGACCATCCACGGCGTGACGTGGAACAAGCTGCCCAACACCAAGGGCCATGTGCTGGTGTCCGACCAGTCCTCTATGTTCCTGAGCAAGCCCTGCAACGTCTCCGACTACGGCATGATCTACGCCGGCGTCCAGAAGAACGTGGGCCCCGCCGGTATGGTGGTGGTCATCATCCGCGAGGATCTGATCCGCGAGGATATCGACCCCAAGATGCCCATTTACATGAGCTACAAGACCCAGGCCGACAACGGCTCCATGTACAACACCCCCAACTGCTGGGCCATCTACTGCTGCGGCAAGGTGTTCAAGTACCTCAAGAGCATCGGCGGTCTGGAGGAGATGCACAAGCGCAACATCGCCAAGGCCAAGGTCATCTATGACTTCCTGGATCAGTCCAAGATGTTCAAGGGCACCGTGGAGCCGGAGTTCCGCAGCCTGATGAACATCCCCTTTGTCACCGGCAGCGCTGAGCTGGACGCCGAGGTGGTGGCTGCTACCAAGGCCGCCGGCTACGACAACCTGAAGGGCCACAAGTCCGTGGGCGGTCTGCGCGCCTCCGTGTACAATGCCATGCCCATCGAGGGCGCTGAGGCGCTGGTGGAGTTCCTGAAGAAGTTCGAGGCCGAGCACACAAAGTAAAATGACCGGAAGGGGGAGCAGGCTCCCCCCTTCCGCGGCAATGTTTCACAAAACGTTTATTATAAAGGAGAAGTATCATGCGTATTCTGGTTACTGACGGTATGGACAAGACCGCGATGGCGCAGCTGCGCGACATGGGCCACGAGGTGGTGGAGCAGTTCTACGAGCCAGATCAGCTGGGCAAGGCCCTGCGTGATTTCGACGTGGTGGTGGTCCGCTCCAAGACCAAGGTCCGCGCCAACCACATCGACGAGGCCAAGGGCAGCCAGCTGAAGCTCATCATCCGCGGCGGCGTGGGTGTGGACAACATCGACGTGAAGTACGCCGAGGCCAACGGCATCGCCGTGAAGAACACCCCCAAGGCGTCCTCCCAGTCCGTGGCGGAGCTGGCCATGGGCCATATGTTCGCCTGCGCCCGCTATATCTCCGACGCCGGCTACACCATGCGCAACGGCGAGTGGAAGAAGAAGGAGTACGGCAAGGGCATCGAGCTGCAGGGCAAGACCCTGGGCATCGTGGGCTTCGGCCGCATCGGTCAGCATCTGGGCGTCATGGCCAAGGCCATCGGCATGAACGTCATCGCCTTCGATATTTTCCACATCCCCGGCATCGAGGAGCAGCTGGGCATCCCCTATGTGGAGATGGATGAGCTGCTGGCCAAGGCCGACTTCGTGTCCGTCCACGCTCCCGCTGTGGACGGCGGCGCCCTGATCTCCGCCGAGAACATCGCCAAGATGAAGGACGGCGTGGTGGTCATCAACACCTCCCGCGGCACCAACGTGGACGAGGCCGCTCTGCTGGCCGCGCTGGAGTCCGGCAAGGTCCGCGCCGCCGGTCTGGACGTGTACGCCGACGAGCCTGCCACCAACAAGGCGCTGTACAGCCATCCCATGGTGTCCTGCACGCCGCACATCGGCGCGGCCACCGTGGAGGCCCAGAAGCGCATTGGCGCGGAGATCGTGGACATCATCAAGGCCATGTAACTGCGCATAAAACGCATAAGAAGAGAGACGGCGAAAGCCGTCTCTCTTTTGTCGTATAGGGGAGCGCGTTTCCGGGGCGTTTGCCTCAGCCTTTGCCGCCGGCTGCCCGCGCCAGCTTTGCCCCGACAGCAGGCGTTGTCCATTTGCTGAACACCTGGGAGCCAATATCGGGAAGGTATCCCAGATCTTCATAGCCCAATTTTTTCAATAATGCCATGCTGGGCGCATTTTCCGGTTCGGTAAAGCAGACAAACGCCCATGACGGGTATCTTTTGTGAAGCAGATCCATGAGCGCGGTCAGGGCCTCGTATGCGTAGCCCTGGCGATGGCAGCGGTAGTGGAACGTGTATCCCATGGAAATGACGCCATCCTCGGGCATGACCACGATCTCGCCGATCATCTCGTCGGACTGCTTCAGCGCGGCCGACAGCATAAACGGGGCGTCCACAGAGATCACATCGTTTTGGCGGTGCTCGATCAGCCGCCGGATGCCATCAAGCTCCTTTGTCTGGCCACGCTGATATTTTGCGCATATTTCGCTGCTGCGGTAATCAAACATACTGTCTGCGTCCTTTGCCGCGGTATTGCGAAGGACCAGCCTTTCGGTCTCTATAAAAACCATTTTTTCTCCTTTTGCCGGTCTACCGGCACACGATGAAAGCGCTCTCTTTCATACCGAAAGAGGGTCAGTCCTGCCGCTGAAAGCGCACGGTGTAGGCCCCCAGCACCTGCGTGCAGGGGATGCGGTCCTGCTCGATGCCGTAGGCCATGACGAACTGTTCAACGTACATAGGGCACCTCCGTTTCACTTTGCAGAAGGATATCACAGCGTTGGGAAATGGAGAACGCCGCGAAATACTGCTCCTCCAGGGGGATCCAGCGGGTGCGGAACATGGCCGCTTTTTCCAGGCCGCTGCGGCTTTCGATGCGGCGCAGCTGCTCGTCCGGGTCCACCGTCAGGAAGGCCCGCAGGTCGTAGCAGTCCCACAGCGCCGGGTGGCAGGCGTAGGCGCCCTCCACAACGGTCAGCGGCGCGGGGGCGGCGTGTACCGTCTCGCCCAGCGCCTGCTGCTGGCAGAGGTAGGGGCGGAACGTCACCGGCAGGCCCTGCCGGGCGGGGGACAGCACCTCCGCGAGGAAGCGCTCGTGGTCCACGTTTTCGCCGGGGCGGGCCAGGCGCTCCGCCGTGCGCTGCTCCGGGCGGAGGAAGAAGTCGTCCATGTGGAACACGCGGCAGCCCAGCTCCGTCTGGAGCCGCCGGGCCAGCGTGGTCTTGCCGGCGCCGCAGCGGCCGTCGAGGGAGACCAGCACCGGCGCGTCCGTCAGGCGCGAGCGGATGGCCTGCACCAGCCGGTCATAGCCGGCGGGGGCGGGGAGGGGGTGTTCGGTGTGCTCCATGGTGCGGCGCTCCTTTCCGGTGGACAGGTGTTTCCGGGGAAATGATACCATATCGGTCCGGAAAATACAACATTCCGGCGGAAAAAGCATTGCAACTCCCGCCCGGATGCGGTATTGTTTGGTCAAAGACCGCCCGCCGGCGGGTGACAGAGAAAGGAGATCGGACATGGAACATATCAGGAAGAACTTCGGCTTCGGCTGCATGCGGCTGCCTATGGACGGCGAGAACGTGAACATCCCGGAGACGAAACAGATGGTGGACGCCTTTCTGGACGCGGGCTTCAACTATTTCGACACCGCCCACGGCTATCTGCAGGGCAAGAGCGAGACGGCGCTGCGGGAGTGTCTCACCAGCCGCTATCCAAGGGAGCGCTACATCCTGACGGACAAGCTGACGGCCAACTTCTTCAAGACCGAGGCGGACATCCGGCCCTTCTTTGAGAGCCAGCTGGCGGCCTGCGGCTACTGCATCGACGGCTGTCCCCGGCACATCTCCATCCCCGATCTGTTCGCGGCCATGAACACCAAGCAGACCCACCACGACTGGAACGCCGACTATTACTACAGCATCTATGCCACCGAGGGGCGCAAGGCCTCCGACTGCATCAAGTGCGGCCGGTGCGAGAAGGTCTGTCCCCAGCATTTGTCCATCCGGCAGCTGCTGGAGGATGTGGCGAAGGAGTTTGAATATATGCTTTAGCCGAGAGGAAATCGGTCCCGTCAAGATTTATGCGCAAAATTGTTTGCAGGCTCGGCTGAGTGAAGTCA
>OIXG01000900.1_pt1 | contig 32720 bp, 33 predicted proteins | sample 1587731 | NCBI WGS metagenome assembly OIXG01 (sample SAMEA3888908, study PRJEB22519) | human gut metagenome | biome: human gut; feature: human-associated habitat; material: faeces | place: Denmark | collected 2010 | reverse complement strand
TTGCATGTGTTAGGCGCGCCGCCAGCGTTCGTCCTGAGCCAGGATCAAACTCTTTGTTAAATGGTATATTCAAGCTTTCGCTTTAAATATCAAAGTTTGATTGCTCTGCTGAACGCTAACTTGCTATCTATTAGCACGTTATTTTGTGTTCATCCAGAATTTCTTGTTATTCTCTTAAGAATCTCAAGGTAATGTTTTTAATTCTGTACTGTTCAATTTTCAAGGAACTTTGTGCCGCTCTTGCGACAGCTTATTTATTATATCACATTCATTCGAGTTTGTCAAGCACTTTTTTGAAATTTTTTAAATTTCTTTTTTCAGAGTTTTGAACTTTTTACCAGTCAGTCACCGTGCTTCCGCTGTTTCTTCCATCCGGTTTTTTCGATCCATCTCCGTACCCTCGACTGCCCTCTTTCTCGCTGTTCAAGCGGTTTCAGGCTTTCTCAAGTACCTCTGTTTTTGTGCCCTCTCGTTTGAGTGCTTGTCTATTATATCACGCTTTTCGAGCTTTGTCAACAGCTTTTTCATTTTAATTTTGCACAAATGGTTTTAAACTGTTATATTCCCCGATTGTGCAAAATGTAAACAACCACAATATACAGTTTTCTGCTATCAACATTTAGTTATCAACAGCCGCATTCCTGTATGTTGAAAACTCGTGCATTCTTTCCGTAAAGCTAAAAACAATGCCGCCCTTTAAGGACGGCACCGATAAAAATCCTATTTTTCCTCGTTCAGTTCGGAAATTATTCTGACAAAGCTGTCAATATCATTAAAGTCACGATATACCGAAGCAAATCTGATATATGCCACTTTATCTATATCCTTCAGCCTTCGCAGTACCAGTTCGCCGATCTCGTCCGATGATACCTCCCGTCTGAACTGGTTCTTCAGTTCCTGTACAATATCCTCAACCATTTTTTCAAGGTCTTCGATCTGTACCGGACGTTTCACCGTAGCTCTCGCAAGCCTGTTTATCAGCTTGTCACGATCAAAAGGTTCAATGGTATTATCCTTTTTCACAACCATAAGCGGTATTGTTTCCACCATTTCATAGGTCGTAAAACGGCACTTGCACGACAGACATTCACGTCTTCTGCGAATTTTATTTTCCGCAGGGCGACTGTCTATTACCTTGCTGTCCTCATATCCGCATTCCGGGCATTTCATCTGTTTTCCTCGCTTTCGCTCTGATCCTCACGGTTTCCTTTTCCATATTCCTGTATTTATGTATTTTAACACACTTTCGCAGCTTTTTCAAGCATTTTCTGTAATCAAAGACCCATCTTATACTTATCGTATATCTTTTTCATATTATTCACACATACAGCAAGTTCGTCATAGCTGCTGTAGTTCTCACGGTAAAGCTCGACTATCATTGATTTATCGTAATTTATTTTTTCAAGTTCGCTGAAAAGACGGTTGAAGTTAAAGCTGCCCTTTCCTATCGGCAGGCAATCGCAGCCTGCGTTGCCGTCGCTTACATGAAGATGTACGACCTTGTCACCTATTATATCCAGAAGCCTGAACGGATCTACATTGCTCCTTCTTGCCTGTTTGAGATCTACAACAAATCTGACCTCGTCGCCGAGTTGTCCGATCATATTCTCGATAAATCTTACACTGCTGCTCTTGCAGTAGCAGATGTTTTCCTGTGCCACCGTAACACCGAATTCTTTTGCGAGGCGGAACAGACGCAGATAGCGTTCCATGTACCTTTCATCAGGTACCTTTGAACTTAGGATAGCTCCGTGCAGAACAAACACATCCGCACCGATCTCCGCCATAACCTCAAAATACCTCTTGTATATATCTATCAGATATTCGGTTCTGCGTGGATAATCGCCGAAAAGAAACAGCGTTTCCATAGGCGAAGAAAACGGATGCATGGATATTACGTTCATCCCGTATTCACCGATGATTCTTCTTAGTTCAACAAGCACCTGCCCTTCAAGCTCGTCTATCGAATTTACGAATATCTCAACATTTTTTACACCCCGCTTGGCAAGCTCATAAAGAGCCTTTTCTGTTTCAAGAGGGTACAGACAAGCCGTAGATACGCCAATATCCATTTTCATTACTTCCTTTCTGAAAATCAGCCCGCCAGAGAACAAATGTTCCCTATTATTGATATGATAAGCGGTAATACATACACCGCCGCCAGCACCGCAACAAGCAATGCGTAAATGCCGACCCTGCACAGACCTTCCGTCTTATCGGCAATTGCCGTTATCTTTTTGCGGAATATAATGTACAGCGCCAGTGCCGCAAAGCCTGCGACGCTCAGCACAATACCCGGTTTAAGCCCCTTCGGGCAGAAACTGAAGGTTATATCATTTTTGCCTTCCTCCAGCTTTACCGCCATAAAGCCCGACATAGAACGGTATATCTCAGCAGGCTTTCCGTTTATCGTCGCAGAAAATCCGTCGTCATACGGCACCGACAAAAACAGCCACTGACCGCTCTTTGCGTTGTCTGCCGTTCCGCTTATATTTCCACCGTCAACCTTAAGATCGGCGGTTTTTGTTTTATTGATAGCTTTTTCCAGCTTGCCGAGCGACAGTCCGTAAATACCATAGCTTGAGCAATAAGTGCTTTCGTTTACGTCAATATCTATACTTACCTTCTCATTTTCGAAAGTACCGAGATATAAAAGTCCGTTGCTGTCTTTATTCGGAAACGACAGATCCTGCTTGATGCCGTTTACATATATTGCAAACGAACCGTTGATATGCTCGTTGATATTTCTTGCAACAAGATCAAAGCAATCGAAATACAACGCCTGCTTTTCACCTATATCCAGCTTGTAGCTGAGCGTTGCGATGCGTGTATTGCTCTTGGGTGTGAAATAATATATCCCGTCACGATGTGCATACCGTATATTCTTTTCTCCGGTATGCTCATACTCGGTAAACAGCAGTTCGTTGCCCGTATCAAGCAGATTCTTTGCAAGATATTCCTGTATAACTATACGTTCCGCCTTAGGCAGCTCCGTACATTGTGACAGATCGCTGTCGGTCACTATTCCGAGCGGAAGATAATATTCGCTCTCATAAATTGAATAGTTCTTGTCACGATAAATCACAGGCTCTCTTGCGCTGAATTTCTCTATATAATATTTTATATTCATAACGGCATCGGTAAGAGCCGTGCCTCCGTTGCCTGTGACCTCCATCCAATAGGACGAGTAGCCGAGCCGCTTCATCGCAAACATATAATCCTCCGATGTAAGCGAGGTGTAATGTGCGATGGTGGGATAGCCCAGTCCGCCTATAAGATTTGCGTCAAAATATTTCTTAGGCCACTGCGTCAGCTTCACCCTGTAAAAATCCTCGTCCTCGGGGATTTTTCCTTCAAGTTCTATCGCATTGTTGTACTTGACAGGGGTATATGCCGATGCGCCTATATACACGTTTGCGTTGAAAACGCTTTCGGCTACAACAATTACAGCCAGTACAGAACAAACCGATTTGAAAGTGAGCTTCTTGAAAACGCCGAAAGCCATAGTCAGAACATACAGTGCCGTAAATCCGCAGAAGATAATCAAAAGCAGGATGAATGACTCCGAGCTTCCCCACAGTGTCGAAACATACGAATCCAGGTCGTATCTGCAGTTACAGTAGTACCATATCGTAAAACCGAAATAGATAACGCCGGCGGCAGTTATTCCGATAAGATAGGGCTTTTTATTCTTTTGCGCATAATCATCAGGCTTTGTATGCGACAGCTTCACCGCCGCAAAGGTCAGCATCATAAGAGTAGTCATATAGCCGTACCGCATAGGGAATGCCATATAGTCGCCCGTGTGCCACATCTTGTTTATCGGCTCAAACACTACCGGCAGAAGCGTAAGGAACGAAAGCAGCGCATAGAATCTGCTGTTCTTGCTCTTTCTTCGCAGAAAATACACGATGAAAGCCGCAACGGAAAATCCCGTACAGAAAATAAGCGGCAGATTTGTATATATCCCTGCAAATACCGCAGAATCAAACAGACCCTTGAGTATGTTTGCACCTCTTGCGGATGAAAGATACTGTACAAAGCTCGGAAGCCATACAACAGCGGAGATCAGCGCCGCTATACCGCAGCCTATAATAAACCTCGGCGCAATGCCCCTTGTACTGCCCTTTTTTCTGTTAAGAAAAATGTAAACGCCGAAATACAGTATCGTGAACAATACCACCATATAGCTGAGATAATAATTCAGCACCAGCATTCCGACAAGACAGAATATAAGACCGCCTGTGCGTTTACGCTTTACGAGCGAATTGAACGCTATCAGCAGCAGCGGGAAGAAGTACATTACATCGAGCCATACCGTGTTCTGATAGAACAGCATAGAGTAACCGCTGAACGCATACATAACGCTGAAAAGCGCCGAATATGTCACATCCAGCTTTTTATGGCAGGTGCGGAAGTACGCATTTGCGGTTATCGCACAGACAGCCATTTTCATAAGCGTCATAATGTTCATGAACAGCATCATGTCCGCTTTGTCGACAAATGCAACAAGAAGCGAAAACGGGCTTGATATAAAGAACAGGAACACACCGAGGAAATTCATCCCCCCGGCATTCTGCCAGTTGAAGAAGAAATCCCCCTTGCCCTCAAGTATGTCCTTGAAGTCGAGCAATAAAGGAAGCACCTGCTGGTGCATATCGCACCATGCGAGCGTTTTATCTCCGAACGGATAAAGCCCGCTGCCCGCAAATACCGCAAGCCCTATGACAATTACCGCTATCGGCGGAATTATCAGCGTCAGCAACAGCTTCGGACTGCGTATAAGTTTACCGATATGTGTTGTGATTTTTTTAGTAATATCTCTTTTCAAAATATCCTCCGGGATTTTTAAAAATCTCTCCCATTTGGTTTTTATGAATATCTGTCTAAATTCAAAAGCCGCAAAGACTTTATGTGCTATGCGGCTTTTATTTTTGATTGAATTATCAGCCGCAGGTGATTATACCATGAGCTTCTTTGTGTCTACCGTACCCTTTGAAGCAAGATTCTTTGTATCCTTCTTGCTTTCGCCGTTTCCTGCATTTGTATAATTCTTGCCGTGCTTCTCCTGCCAGAGTACCCACAGGGGACCCGAGATGCACAGTGAAGAATAGGTACCGCAGATAAGACCTGCCATCATAGGAATAGCAAATGTCATTATCGAGGTTACGCCGCAGATTGCGCATACAACGCAGATTGCGAGTACGGCAAAGGCTGTGGTAACAGTTGTGTTTACAGAACGTGTTATCGACTGAGTGATACTCATATTAACAAGTTCCTTGAGTGAAAGCGAGTTGCCGTAAAGGTTACGGTTCTCTCTGATACGGTCATATACAACGATTGTATTATTGATAGAGTTACCGAGTACGGTAAGAACAACCGCCATAAAGTTTGCGTCGATCGGGAAACGGCAGAACACGAACACCGCATAAACCATGAAGCAGTCGTGAACAAGGGCTACCAGTGCAAACACACCTGCCGAAAGACCGCCGATTTTCTTGAATCTGAACGCAATATAGATAACGAGCAGTACAAACGAGAACAATACCGCAACAAGGCACTTAAGGAAGAACTCCGTACCTGATGTGGGGTTGACATCCTGGCTGTTTACAAGCGTAAGACTGTTATCCTTGAAGGTCTGCTGGAGCTTATCCGATAAAGCTGTCTGCTTATCTGCAGTAAGTCCTTCTGAAGACGAGAATGAGATTTCAACGACTTCAAGCGAGCTGTTCATCGAAGAACCTGTAGTTACCGTAACAGCACCGTAATTTTCGCCCTCAACCGTCTTCTTTACCGCATTTGTGTCAATTTCGCCGGTATAGCTGTAGGTCAGCATCGTACCGCCCTTGAATTCAATAGCCATTTCAATGCCGAATATGCAGTTGAAGATAACCGTAATTACAGCAATGACGATCGGTATCAGAAAGAGTACCTTTCTGTATCCTATAAAATCAAATACTTTTTTGTTATTCATTTTGAAGCACCGCCTTCCGTTGCGGCAGCCTTTTCAGCGGCACGCTTCTTTGCAGATTTTCCGCCGTAGAGAGCGGGATTTCTGAATATCTTGAATCTGGAAAGCGACATTGTCATAAGTCTTGTCGCAAATATGCCGAACAGGAAGTTCAGTATAACGCCGACCATCAGAGTATAGCCGAATGAGTAGATAGTACCCTCTGTCGAAGCACCGAACATGAAGAATACGGGCTTCAGTATAGTAGACGCAAGGCTGTCGGGAGTACCGAAAGCACCCATAAGTATGATAGCAACGATAATCATTGTGATATTACCGTCAAATACCGCACTGAACGCTCTCTTATAGCCTGTAGCTATCGCTGTGTCTATCGTCTTGCCGCTGTTTATTTCTTCCTTTATACGCTCACCCGTGATAACGTTTGCGTCAACGCCCATACCTACCGCAAGAATGATACCTGCGATACCGGGAATTGTCAGCGTAAAGCTGTTCGAGAACGGGAAGAAGCCTGTTATAGCACAGAACGTACCTGCAACCTGTCCGATAAGACCGATAACGGCAACTACACCGGGCAGTCTGTACAGTGATATCATGAATATCATTATAAGTGCAAATGCGATAACGCCGGCGATTGCCATAGCGTCACGGGCACCCGTACCGAGCGTGGGAGAGATAGTGCTGAAGCTCGATGTTTCCAGCTTGAACGGTAACGCACCGCCGTTTATCTGGTCTGCAAGCGCCTTAGCCTCATCAGCCGTAAAGTTACCGCTGATAGTAGCCTCACCGCCGCTGATTTCCTCATTTACGGTAGCTGTTGAAATGCACTTGTCGTCCATGTAGGTTGAAATGTATCCCTTGGGAGAAGTTGAAGAAAGCTTCTTTGTAGCCTCTGCAAACTTATCCTTGCCGCTGTCCTTCAGCTTTAAGGATACCATATACTCATATTCCTTGCTGTTTCCGCTCTTGAGCTGATATACGGCAGAAGCCTTTTCAACATCCGAGCCGGAAATGATAAGGGGCAGATCCTCGTATGTCTGACCATCGGAAAGCGATTTTTCCGAGCCTTCTCTGAAGGTGAGCAGTGCGGTAGCACCAAGCTCCTTTACAGCCGCTTCCGGATCAAAGCTGTCATCCTCAGCCTGCCACGGGAAACGCACGATTATCTTATCGCTGTTATAATCAACATAAACCTCATAGTCTGTTATGTTGTTTGCAACAAGTCTTGTTTCAACGATCGACTTTGCCGCATCGACCTCTTCATTGGTCGCATCGTAATCTGCCGGTGACGTAAATGTAACGTCAACACCGCCTCTGATATCAATACCCCAACGAATATCACTTACACCTCTTATAATAGTGCTCGTGAAATCGCCGTACTGGGTATGAACACCGAAAAATACTATGCCTGTAAATGCCAGTATAACCGCCAGCACTATAAAGAACACAGGCTTTGCCACTCTTTTCAAATGTTTCACTCCGTTTCTGTGCCTCAGCACATCCTGTTAATTTATACATTACAGTATTATACTATAATGATTTCGATTAGTCAAGAAATAGTAAAGAATTTCTGCAATTTTCACAATCCGTTCATTATACGGAAAGCTCAGCCTTTTCTCCGAGAATGTCCTTATTCTTTTCAAGGACAGGCTTTATGCACCTGTCAAGGAATGCAGTCACCTGGCTTGCGCTTCTGCCCGTGTAATTTTCGGGGATGAGCTTTGCCTCGATTTCTTCCTTTGTTGTCATAAAGTCGGGATCTGCCGCAATTCTGTCAACGAGGTCGTTTTCTCCGCCCTCTTCTTTGATAACCTTACCTGCGGCAATGCTGTGCTGTCTTATCTTCTCGTGAAGCTCCTGTCTGTTTCCGCCCTTCATAACTGCGTCCATCATAATGTTTTCCGTTGCCATGAAAGGAAGCTCCTTCATTACTCTTGCACGGATAACCTTAGGATATACAACCAGTCCGTTTGTGATATTCAGCATGATGTTCAGTATAGCGTCTGTTGCAAGGAATGCCTCCGCTACTGCGATACGCTTGTTCGCACTGTCGTCGAGCGTTCTCTCAAACCACTGTGTGCCTGCCGTGAATGCGGGGTTAAGAGTATCTATCATAACATATCTTGAAAGCGAGGTTATTCTCTCCGCTCTCATCGGGTTTCTCTTATAAGGCATAGCCGAAGAACCGATCTGATTCTTCTCGAAAGGTTCTTCCATCTCCTTGAAGTTTGCAAGGATACGCAGATCGTTCGAGAACTTCGAACAGCTCTGTGCAATACCGCCCAGTACGTTTACTATTCTGCTGTCAACCTTTCTTGAATAGGTCTGACCGCTTACGGGTACGCACTCCTTAAAGCCCATCTCCTCAGCTATCATCTGCTCCAGCTTTTCTATCTTTTCCTCATCGCCGTGGAACAGTTCCATAAAGCTCGCCTGTGTGCCTGTAGTACCCTTCTGACCGAGCAGTTTCAGATTACCCATCTGATACTCAAGATCCTCAAGATCCATCAGAAGTTCGTTCATCCACAGCGTAGCACGCTTGCCGACTGTAGTCAGCTGTGCAGGCTGTAAATGTGTATATGCAAGACAGGGCATATCCTTATATTTATCCGCAAAAGAAGCAAAGTTCGAAAGAACGTTCACGAGCTTTCTGTGTACTATCTTCATAGCGTCACGCATTACGATAACATCGGTGTTGTCGCCTACATAACAGCTTGTAGCGCCTAAATGGATTATGCCCTCGGCCTTCGGACAGCACTTTCCGTATGTATGGACGTGCGCCATAACATCGTGGCGGAGCTTCTTCTCCTCCTCAGCCGCATAAGCAAAGTCAATATCATCAATATGCGCCTCAAGCTCGTCGACCTTTTCCTGAGTTACCTGCTCAAGTCCGAGCTTCATTTCCGCTCTTGCAAGCGCTACCCACAATCTGCGGAATGTCGAAAACTTCTTCTGTGCGGAGAATGTAAACTGCATTTCCTCACTTGCATATCTCGTACAGAAAGGGCTTTCGTAAGTTTCATAATTTGTCATTATAAATAACCGTCCTTTTCATCGGATTTTTTACTTTCCTGTGTCATCTGTATCTGCCGCCTGTATCTTTGACGCATACAGCGCTTCATCTGCACATACCGACACATTTTATATTGTATCACAAATTGTCCGTGTTCGCAATAGCAAACGTCATTTTTTCTCAAAACTTACCTTCCGTATATCATTCAACCACTCCGCTTCACCCTACGGCAACATCGACCACAGCCACTCCGCTTCACCCTACGACAACATCGACCACAGCCACTCCGCCTCACCCTACGGCAACATTGACCACAGCCGCTCCGCTTCACCCTACGGCCACATTGACCATAGCCGCTCCGCCTTCACCCTACGGCAACATTGACCACAACCGCTCCGCTTCACCCTACGGCAACATCGACCACAACCACTCTGCTTCACCCTACGGCCACATCGACCACAGCCTGTCATTTCGCACAACAAAGCCGTTTGAACAGCTCTGCCGAAAATTTTTCGTATTTTTTTAAAAAAGCCCTTGACAAATACCCGAAAACCGTGTATAATATTTACTGTTATCTGGGTGTGGCGCAGATTGGTAGCGCGCTACCTTGGGGTGGTAGAGGCCGCAGGTTCAAATCCTGTCACTCAGACCAATTAAAAACCGCTTGATTGTCAAAATCAAGCGGTTTTTTGTTTACCGTTTTATCTCCTATATAAGCAGGCTCTACGAATATATTCTATTAAATATAGCACCCTCACAACCCGACATCTCCTGCCTATGCACTTATTCAAACCGTTTCACATTCTTTTTCCTTTTCTCCGTCTGTATACCGCCGGTCGCCGTTCTCCCTGTCATACGCCTTCACCGAATATTCGCTGACATTCTTTACCGTTTCGCCGTCTATCTGCAATGCGGCAGGCGAATCAAACTGCACTGTGATTTCCTTTCCGGTCAGCACCTCTACCATCTCGGTATGGCTGATATGCTCCCCCTTGAAGATTGAAGGGAACACCATAAGCGTTTTCAGCTTCCCACTGCCGTGCATCACAACAACCGACAGCTTCCCCTCGGGATTGTTTCTGTCCTGTTGCGGAGCGGTCATCATACCGCCGCCGTAAAACCTGCCGTTCATTGTCGGCGCAAGCCATACCTTCTTATAGCTGTACTCCCTGCCGTCAACGTTTATAACCGCATTCGCCGGTCTGAAATGAAACAGCAGACCTTTAACCGCAATAGATGTATAATTTATCGGCTTGTCGGATTTTTCTCTCAGCTCATCGCCCGTTTCACAGCAATATCCGTCAATTCCGTAGCCTATAGCATTGATAAACCGTGAGCTTTTGCCGTTTACCGTTACGATCGGCAGATTTCTGACATATTCATTTATCCTTACAGGCTCACAGCCCTGCTCCTTGCCGAGATCACGCAAAAAATCATTTCCGCTTCCCGTACCGTAATAATACAGCGGATTTTCATAAGGATACCCGTCGCTGTCGTTTATAAAACGGTTAAGCGTACCGTCACCGCCGCACAGCACAATATCGCTTTCGGACGAAATACTGTCAAAAAATGTGCCGTACCCGCTTATCTGCGTCATATTGCAATATTTCAGTTCATCGTCCTTGTATATTTCCGTCAGCTTTTGTGCAAGCTCCGTTCCCTTCCCGTTGCACGATAAAGGATTATACAGTATGTATTTCACGCTCATATATGCCCTCCCCTTAAAACCGACAGCCGATTGCTTATGATGTCATCGGTCCTTCGGCTCTTTCGGTCTTTTAGTCTTTTGGTCCTTTTGGTATAGTATAACAAATTTAAACGGATTTTGCAATATATTGTTGTAATTTGTCAACACTTTGCATTAAAAATTGTATAAGTTGTTGCTTGTAAGCATCCGTGCCTCGTCAGCCGTTTGGGTTGCCACATCTGTGCATCGACAGCCATTTGTGCCGTTGCATCGTGCAACAGCTCTGTGTGGCTGTCTTTATGCATCCTTGCATAACGGCTTTGTGTGGCTGTCTTTATGCATCCTTGCTTAAAACTTTGGGCGTTCATTTTATAAGGCATCCTTGCCCGTTTCTTGTCAAAGGTGAGGTGCTGTCGCCCACAAAAATTCTGGCAACTGCCGGAGGGGATGCCACTCCATCAGCCCTCGCCCCGCACCAACCCTTCCAAAACCACACTATCCCACGCCACACACCGCCGCACTTGGCTCCCTTGCCAAAGGGAGCTGGATTGCGACAAGGCTACTTCTTATCATAAATTGTCTTTCCCTGCGATTCAAGTATATTTAATATCCTCTCTTGCCCTATCTGTCGCAAGACTGAGGGATCGTCACATAAACCCTCGCCCGTATCAGCCCTCTCAAAAGTAAGACAATCCTTCGAAAAGCACTACCACACTTGCCTTTTTATGAACGCTCTGTTGGTTTCGCATCACTGCCTCGTCAGCCGTTTGGGTTGCCACATCTGTGCATCGACAGCCATTTGTGCCGTTGCATCTGTGCAATGGCAGCCATTTGTGCCGTTGCATCGTGCAACGGCTCTGTGTGGCTGTCTTTATGCATCCTTGCTTAAAACTTTGGGTGTTCATTTTATAAGGCATCCGTGCCTTACCCGCAAGTTGCGTGTTCTCGCACCCGCCGCACCAAAAAGCAGGGCTATGCCTGTTTGTGGTAGTGGAAGTGGGGCGGGGTTGTCGAATCGTGCTTGCTCTGTTGGTTTCGCATCGTGCGAAACTCTGGGCAAGCACTATCACGCATCCTTGCGTTTGCGGTCGTTGGGGTCGGCGCGTCCTTGCGCCGACTCTGTGCGACAGCCATCGTGCATCCTTTGCACGTTTATGAACGCTCTGTTGGTTTCGCATCGTGCCTCGTCAGCCGTTTGGGTTGCCACATCGTGTGGCAACTAAGTGCGGCTGACTTTAAGCATCCATGCTTAAAACTTTGGGCGTTCATTTTATAAGGCATCCGTGCCTTACCCGCAAGTTGCGGGTTCTCGCACCCGCCGCACCAAAAATAATACCCCGCTTGTTGAGCGGGCGAAAGTGTAGCGGAATGTCGAATTGCGGTCGTTGGGGTCGCATCGTGCGAAACTTTTGGCAAGCACTATCACGCATCCTTGCGTTTGCGGTCGTTTGGGTCGGCGCGTCCTTGCGCCGACTTTGCGCGACCGCTATCGTGCATCCTTTGCACGTTTATGAACGCTCTGTTGGTTTCGCATCGTGCGAAACTCTGGGCGTTCATTTTATAAGGCATCCATGCCTTACCCGCAAGTTGCGTGTTCTCGCACCCGCCGCACCAAAAATAATACCCCGCTTGTTGAGCGGGGTATTATTTTTGGTGCCGATGGCGGGGGTCGAACCCGCACGGTATTGCTACCAACGGATTTTGAGTCCGTCACGTCTGCCAATTCCATCACATCGGCTTATTAAAATGTGTTGTAAAACCGCACTGCATAACGGTAATAGCGATTTCACAGTTTGATTATTATATCATAGCGGTAAAATGTTGTCAATAGATTTTCACTATTTTCCAAAATAATTTAGTGTTTTTTTATAAAAAGCCCTTGACAATTTGTTGAAAATGCCGTAAAATTAATATCGAGTAAATATCTATTATAACTCAGGAAAGTCAGCTGTCTTGCAAATTTTCACCAACAAAAGACAGGACGATCCGCTTATTTTACATATATACAATTAAATGTTGAAATGTAAAATCAGCCGTGCAGGCGCTTATGCAGTTTTGCGGCGGCGTGACACGGCAATTCAGAAAAGGAGGAACGCTAACCCATGGAAGTGTGGCTTGCAGTTACACTCTGTGCGGCGGCATTCGTAGTCGGAGCGGCGATATTCGGTTTTGTTATGTACAAAATGGGTATCGAGCATAGAAAAAAGACGGCAGAAGCGCAGATAGAATCTGCCGAGAAGGAAGCAAGCAGGATAGTATCCGAGGCTAACGAAAAAGCTCAGGCAACAAAGAAGACCGCACTGGTTGAGGCTAAAGACGAGATCTTTAAACTCAAAGAAAACAACGAAAAAGAAATTCAGAAACTCAAAAGCGAAACAGAAAGAGAACTTAAGGAACGCAGAGCAGAGGTAACACGCTCTGAAAGAAGACTTCAGCAGAAAGAGGAGAACCTCGACAAGAAGAACGATAAGATCGAACGTCTTGAAGAACAGCTCCAGAACAAGAACAAAAAGGCTGAAGAAAAGCTGGCTGAAGCCGAATCCATCAAGAAAAGCCAGATGGATATTCTCGAAAAAATATCCGGCTTTACTTTAGATCAGGCGAAGGAACACCTGCTGAGTATGCTTGACAGCGAGCTTTCGCACGAAAAGGCAGTCAAAATTACAGCTTACGAACAGCGTCTTAAGGACGAATGCGACGAAAAGGCAAGACAGTATATTTCCCTTGCTATTTCAAGACTTGCCGCCGATACCGTATCGGAGGTAGCAGTATCCGTAGTTCCTCTGCCCAATGACGAAATGAAGGGCAGAATAATCGGCCGTGAGGGCAGAAACATCCGTGCGCTTGAACAGCTCACAGGTGTTGACCTTATCATTGATGATACCCCCGAGGCTATAACGCTTTCCTGCCATGACCATGTAAGACGTGAGATAGCAAGAATAGCGCTTGAAAAACTCATTCAGGACGGACGTATCCATCCCACGAGAATTGAAGAAACAGTAGAAAAGGCAAGACGTGAGGTCGAGCTTAAAATCAAGCAGGAGGGCGAGCGTGCCGTTATGGAAACCAACGTCAACGGCCTGCACCACGAGCTTGTAAGGCTTATCGGCCGCCTTTACTACCGTACCTCTTACCGTCAGAACGTACTTAACCACTCAATAGAGGTCGCTCACCTTGCAGGTATAATGGCAAGCGAGCTTGGCGTTGACGCAACTCTTGCAAGAAGAGCAGGTCTTCTGCATGATATAGGCAAGGCTCTTAACCACGAGATTGAAGGCTCACACGTTCAGATAGGTGTCGATGTCTGCCGTAAGTATAAGGAAAGCCCAGAAGTCATCCACGCTATCGAGGCTCACCACGGCGATGTTGAGATACACTCTGTTATTGCCGCTCTTGTACAGGCAGCCGACGCAATAAGCGCCGCACGTCCCGCCGCAAGAAGCGAAAACTACGAAAACTACATCAAGCGTCTGCAGAAGCTCGAAGAGATATGCAGCTCTTACAACGGTGTTGAAAAGTCATTCGCTATTCAGGCAGGCCGTGAAGTAAGAATCATGATAAAGCCCGAACAGGTTGACGATGATAAGATGATAGTTCTTGCAAGAGAAATTTCTCAGCGTATCGAGAACGAGATGGAATATCCCGGTCAGATAAAGGTACATCTGATAAGAGAAAGCAGAGCTATAGATTACGCAAAATAAACCATAAACACTCGGGAGCCGTTGCATAGATTTATGTAACGGCTCTTTTTGCTAAAGAGGTATTCTTATGAAGAAGAGATTAACGGCAATACTTACGGTAACGGCGCTTTTGCTGACAGGCTGCGCCGGAAATGTCACATCGGGAACGGAAAGTCAGCCGGTGTCGGACGCTCAGAGCGGTATTTCGGATAACGAAAGCAGTGATACTTCATCACGCTATGAGATAATCACAGCAACCGAAATGGCTGAAAAAATGGGGCTTGGCATAAGTCTTGGCAACACGATGGAAGCATACGAAGCGACCGATTGCGAAAAGATAACGTATGAATGGATTCCCGTTGTCGGCGGAAACGAACCGCAGGATTATGAAACCTGCTGGGGAGCGGATGTTACCACACAGGAAATAATAGACGGTATGAAGGCGGAAGGCTTCAACACAGTTCGTATTCCTGTGTTCTGGGGCAATATGATGGAAAATGACAATACATATACGATAAACAAGGAATACCTTAAAAGAGTTAAGGAGATTGTTGATTACTGCGAAAAGGCAGGCGTATATTCCGTTATAAATATCCACCACTTCGACGAATTTATCATAAGAAGAAACGACCTTGACAAGTGCAAGGAGATATTCACTCATCTGTGGACGCAGATAGCCGAGTATTTTGCGGATTATCCCTACACACTCGTTTTCGAGGGCTATAACGAATATCTCGGCGGCAATCAGTTTGATTCAAGCGGTAATCTCAAGGAACAGTCCGAAACCAATGCTTACAAGATGACCAACACGCTCAATCAGGCGTTTGTCGATGCGGTAAGAGGCACAGGCGGATATAACGCACAGCGTGTGCTTATCGTTTCGGGCTACTGGACAAACATAGATAAAACGACTTCTTCGAGATTTCAAATGCCTGAGGATATGGTAAACGACAGGCTTATGGTGTCTGTCCACTATGTCGACAACTCTATGTACTGGGCGAATAAAATAGGCGGCGAGGAATGGCTTAAATATATCGACAGCCAGTGTGCCGAGCTGAAAAAGGCTTTTCTGGATAATGACATCCCCGTATTTATGGGAGAAACGACATCGACCTATACCGCAAGCAATATGGCAAAGGACGCAACTCACACCGATTCCTCCGAGTGCCTGTCGATTGTACTCGGAAAGCTGACCGAGCTTGGCATCGTTCCTGTTATATGGGATACCGACAGCCATTTCTATTCAAGGACGACTTATAAGATTGTAAACGAGTCGGACCGCAAGGTCATCCGTGAATATTCCGACAAGTTGAAAGCAAACCTTGAAGCACAGCAGTAATAACAAACAGCAGCAACGCTACTAATCACCGTACCGTTGCTGCTGTTTTTATTGTTCTTTTTTACCCTTGTTTTCCGCCAGATACGCCACCGCACTGTGAAGTGCAACATTCCCCTCTCCGATAGCCTTAGCTATCTGATACGGTCTGCCTGTGCAATCTCCGCAGGCAAAGCACCCTTTTACGCTTGTTGACATATCACGATTTACCGCAACACTGCCGTTATTCATCTCAAGCCCGTCAAGCAGTACATCTGCCGAAACCGTCTGCTTCAGAAAGAACACTCCGTCAACGGCAATTATACTGCCGTCAGAAAGCGTTATCCCGTCTGCGTGACGCTCTCCGTTTACGCTTTTGACAAAGCCGGGTAATCTGATAACATTTTCTCTCGAATAATCCGTCTTATATGACGGACAGAAATAAACCTTCTCTGCAAGCTCCGCCAGAAAATCCACTTCTTCTTCGCTCTCCTTGTTATCGCTGATAACGGCTATCGTTTTCCCTTTATAGAAATTTCCGTCACAAGTGGCGCAATAGCTTACGCCCTTGCCGAGAAGCTCACGCTCGCCCTTTATTTCGTTTACGGTCTGTGCGCCAGTTGCCAGAATGACAGCGTCCGCCTTATATTCCTTCTGCCCTGCAAGGAGCATAAAATACCTGCCGATATTATACACTCCGGTAATACGCTCGCAGGTTATCTCTATATCCATCTGCTCAAGGTGAGCGGCGAATCTCCTATTCAGCTCACTGCCGCTTATTTCGGGCAGAGCAGGATAATTCGATATTATATGTGAGCGTTCGACCTTTGCGCTGAGGTCGGCATTTCCGAAAAGTATAAAGCTCTTGTTGCGTATTCTTGCGTTGATAGCCGCCGAAATGCCCGCAGGCCCCGTTCCGATTATCGCTATATCATATTCCGCCTGATTTTCACCCATTTTGAGCAACACTCCTTCGCCTTATTATCTGCATTTACAGTGATAATATATCACAATTTCCCCGCAAGGTCAAGAAAAACGGCACAGAAAAACCCTCTTTACCGCTTGACCGGTAAAGAGGGTGCTTTTATGCAACTTTTACTTCATTGCTGTACATAGTAATCGTTTCGGACTTGCCATCCTTGGTAGTAACGGTGAATACAGATTTCACACGATATGTACCGCTCGATACGACCTTGTAATTATCGAATTGCGCTACGCCCGAGTTTACCGTTCTTGTCCAAGGTCCGCCCTCTGTGTTCCAGAACCACAGGAAAGCAAACTTCTCAAGCGATTGTTCTACTTTCACACTTTTGATAGTGCCGCTTGAATCGGTAAGCGAGCTGTGACAATGCGCAGTAGTGCCTTTGACCGTAAGCGTACAGTTTTTGGTGCCGGACAGGTCACACTGTACCCCCTCCGCCGATACGCTCATAACAAGCGTAAGAACAAACACCGTTGCCAGTAAAAATGCGAGTACTCTTTTCTTCATAGTATAAATACCTCCGTTGTTTTATCAGGGCTTAATTTCAGTCCCTATTAATAAAACGTATGAAAGAGGTACTGCGTACTGCTTTTTTATCACTTCAGCTTATTTTGTACAAATGCACAAATTCCAAACGCTGTTTTGTGCATTCTGACGTATCATTGCTTTGGTTTTACGCTCTCCGATAACGCTATTAGTTCATCTTTGCCGAGTTTATTAGTTTGAAAAGAAAAAACATACTCGTCATTATTCCACACCAGCATATTTTCCTTGCCGTTTTCGAAATACAATGCCGTTATCCCGTTGACATCAACAGCCGTAATAGCGCCTTCGGCCGTTTCGGTGTTGATCCGTGTGCCGTTGAAATGGCTGAATGTCATCTGAGAAAATATGATTTGACTGTCGCCGTCTTTATATTCTTCTACTATACATCCGTCATTGTTATAAAACGTATTTCTCATATATCCGTCAATGCCGGCCGTGATTACATATTCCTGTTCTATATTTTCCGGTGCTTTTTCAGTGTCCTCAATATGTAACAGGGAAAATGTATCATGCTTTTCAAGAGCGATATTATTATAGCAGACCACCGCCGCCGCTGTGATTGTAAAAACAAGGGTCACGGCAATAATTATGATATATCGCCAACGCTTTTTCGACTTATGAACACTTTTATCAAGAGTATTGTCGGCTAAATAACTGCGTATCATCTTCTTCATTCTCCGGTCAAACGAACGACGAATCTTATAATTTGTTTTTGGAATATCGGAGAAAATCATTTCATACATGGTTTCCTCCAGTGCGATTTCAATGTTGTTCATTTTTAACCTCCGTTTCTTTCAGCAATATACTTCTCGCTTTTCTCAGCTTATATCTTACCGCCTGATAGCTTATACCCAGAATGCCCGACATTTCGGAAAGGGAGCATCCGAATTTCACATTCAGCATAAGTACATCATAGTATTCCTTCGGCAACCGTCTTAAAGCCTGTTTCAGCCGCTCTACACCTATATTTGAAAGAGCAGTTTCCTCGTTTTTTATGTCTGATTCATAAAAATCAAGTTCCTCCTCCGTAACAAAAACGCTTTTCTTGCTTTTTCTGAGTATATCCACCGCCACATTTCTTGCTATCACTATGCAGAACGCTTTAGTCTGAGGAGAATCGACATCTTTGATTTTACACAGATTATCTATAATGCGTATAAAAGTATCGTGAACCGCATCTTCGGCATCCGTCCGGTTGCGTACTATCGCAAAGCAAATATTGAACAGAGTGTTTTTATAGGTGTTGTACAGCTTTTCGACAAGGTCTTTTTCCTCGTCGGAATCAACCATTGCCAGATATATCAAAAGCAAGCAAACACCTCCGTGCTGATAATGCAATCGAGAGATTTATTTCACCGTTTATTCTATCACTGAGTTATAACATAGTCAAGAAAAAATGAAGTATCTTCATACTCTTCCGAAAGATACTTCATCCGCATATTATCTGATTTCGTCCGCCGCTTTATACCCTATTATATCCTTTATAACTTCCCCAGCGATAATAAGTCCTGCCACAGACGGTACAAAGGCGGTACTTCCCGGCACCTGTCTTTTTCCTGCCACCTTATCCGCCTTAGAAAGACAACCGTTTTCACCGTTCGGTTCTTCGTCAGCAATGGGCGGTATCGGCTTTTCCTTTGAGTATACCACCTTGAGCTTCTTTATTCCTCTGCGTTTAAGCTCATAGCGCATTACCCTTGCAAGAGGACACACAGAGGTCTTATATATATCCGCAACCTCAAATGCCGTAGGGTCGACCTTGTTTCCCGCTCCCATAGAGCTTATAATCGGCGTTCCTGCATTCTTTGCATTTTCAATAAGTGCTATTTTTCCCGTAACCGTATCTATTGCGTCAACTACATAGTCGTACTGAGTAAAGTCAAACTGATCCGCTGTTTCGGGCATATAGAAGGTTCTGAAGGCTGTCACCTTGCAGTCGGGATTTATTTCCTCGATTCGCTCCTTTGCGACATCGACCTTGTACTTACCGACCGTCTTTGTTGTAGCTATTATCTGACGGTTTATATTGGTAAGACACACCTTATCATCGTCTATAATATCGATCGCTCCCACTCCCGAGCGTGCAAGCGCCTCAACAGTATAACCGCCTACTCCGCCTACGCCGAATACCGCAACACGAGAGCCTTTCAGCCTGTCCATTGCCTCTTTACCGAAAACGAGCTGTGTTCTTGAAAACCGGTCAAGCATTGTTACCTCCTACAGAGAACTGTGTTCCCCTTGCTATAAATGTAACGGTCATTCCCTTTTTATCGAAGTAGCTCTCAATAAACCGCTTTATCTCATCGTTTCTCTCGTCCAGTGTAAAATACTGTCCTCCGCAGCCATCGTGAAAATGCAGCGTTACGCCGAAATTGTCAAGTACCGCCCTTTTAAGCTCCGATGCTTCGGTTATGCTTATTGCCATAAGTCGCTCCTTTAAGTCTACCGTTTCTATCTGTTTAATGTACAATATAGCTATTATACATCGTAATACAGCGGCTGTCAATGTTCTGAAACGGATTTTTTCACTGCGTTTTTCTTTTTCAGCAGAGCCGCCGCAGACTGCAAAAAGCGTATATCCTCCTCGCAAAGTCCGCTTATATCAAGTGTACGGCTTCTCTTGTCCTCAAGCCCCAACAGATAGTCTGTCGTAACTCCGAATACTCCGGCTATTTTGATTATCGTTTCGGGAGAAGGGTTACGCTCCGACAATTCGTAATTGCTTATTGCCGCTTTTGTCACCCATATCCTTTCAGCCAGCTGTTCCTGCGTCATGCCTGCACTTAGTCTTAACTGCTTTACTCTTTCTCCGAATTTAACCATCCGAGCCTCCGTAATTAATATAAACAATCTGAAAACATAAAATAAACAGTTCATTTATCTAAAGTGTAGCATATATCGGATTTCAAACCGTTGATTTTTGTAACACATACCGTTGACTAATCGAAGCCCTTGTGTTAAAATACAAGTACAATATATCAGCTTGTAGAAAAAGTCTGTTTTTTCAAAAAAGTGCTTGTCCTCAATCCCTATCCCCTTTAGGACACTCTGATGGCTTTGCCTCGTGCAAAGCTTGGTGTGTCCTTATTTCGGCATCCTTGCCGAAAACCCCTTTCCCCGGGAAAGGGGCTATATTACTGGGGCTACCGCCCCTAGACCAAGCAAGGATGCTTGCAGTCAGCCGCACAAAGCCACTGCACGATGCGGTGGCACATATGGCTGACGACCTGTACGGGGGCTTCGCCCCAAAGCAAGGATGCTTTGGTTGCTTGCCAAAAGTTTTGCACGATGCAAAACCAGCAGAGCAAGCAACACTCGACACCCCATTTTTATCAACAATAGAGGTTTTTCGACAGACTGATATCATAATACGCAGATAAAACAAGAGGGTAAAATGAAAAGATTAACAAATGAAAAAATGGCGATAATTCTTGCCGTGTCGGTCATTCTTTCCGTCACAGCCTGCTCAGCCGAGGGAGTAGCTTATGTTGACGGCAACCAAAGCGGAACCGGCTTTTCCTCCTCAGCCGCCGCAACAAGCGGTACAATATATGAGGAAAGCACGCTTCCTGCCACCGTCAGCGTTACAACCGCCGTCACAACAACAAAAGCAAAGGAAACAACCGCTGTTTTGACAACCGTTGCTTCAACTCCTGCCACAACGGCAGAGCCGAAATGGAAGGAAACAAAAAAATCCGCAGAAATGTACCTCAATACATCGGTATACAGCAGGACAAAGGCATATCTCGGTGCTCCGACCGCCGATTTATATATGATAAACGATAAGGTAAAGGTAGTAGCGGTAACCGACACTGATTATTATAAGCTGGAAAACGGCAGATTTATTCACTGCGATTATCTCAGCAGCGAAAAAACCGTTATCCGGACAACGACTGCCACAACACCCCCGCCCGAAACGACTGTCCCTGCGGCAGTTACAACGGCAAATAAGCAGACCCCGATAAAGAAAGGCAAATATATCTCATCGGGATATGAACCGCTTGACGAAAAAATACAGCCGATACTCGACAAGATAATCACAAAGAATATGAGCGATAAACAAAAGCTGAAAGCTGTATACGATTATCTTATGCAATCGAGTTATATAGAAAGAACTCTGCTTATACCTCAAAGCAAAAAGCAGTATGCCGAACAGCTTTACGCCTGCTTTATAATTGATAACAAGTATGGCGTATGTTATGATTTTACCTCTGCATTCAAATATTTGACATGTTCGCTTGGCTTTGACACCCGTATGATATATGGGTATCACACAAATCCCGCCGGAGGTGCCGGCGAACATAGCTGGGCAGAGATTGATATAAAAGGCACAACGTATATATTCGACCCCGCAATTGAAAAGATACTTATAAACGAAGGTTACTCAGGAAGCTCACGTTTTATGCGTACTTATAACGAAATCGGCAAATACTACATATTCAACTGACACGGAGGAAAATATGAAAAAGAAGATAGCATTCATCGCCTTAGCCATTACAGCCGTCCTGTTTACCGCCTGTGCGGCTGAGAATACACCGTCTGCCGTATCACAGCAGGAGAGCAGTTCTGCGGTATCGTCTGAGGATAAAACGACCGCACTGACCGAAGAAGCCGCCAAAGAAACCGTAAAGCTGAATATGCCCATAGCGGACAAGTTTTACGCTATCTATAACCGTTGCAGCCTGCCTGTAGACAATTCCGCATCGGTAACAGATGATAACGGCTTTTGCTACTCTCCCGTAGAAAGCGTTTATGATACTCTCGCCTCGCTTAAAGCCGATACCGAGAAGTATTTCACGAAAGAATATCTTGACAGCACGTTCTATAAGAATCTTGCGGACGAAACCGCATTCTACAAGGATATAAACGGCAAGCTGTACAAAAATACCGACGCTGTTTCCGACGGAAAGAATATATGGGATACTACAGCCTGTGTCATTTCCGATATTACCGATACAGGCTTTACCGCAACAGTGCCTTATCTCGACTTGTACGAGGCTCACCGCAGTGCGAAGATAGAATATCTGCTCGATAACGGAACATATAAGATAAACAGCTGGACATTGAATCTTGACGCTATATGATCGGAAAATCCGTTTTAATATTAAATTATCCGCCGTCACGGAATTAACCGTTGACGGCGGATTGCTTTTTTTTTGAAAAAACTCTATCGTTATTAAAAATGGGTGTTTAGCGTTGCTTGCTCTGTTGGTTTTGCATCGTGCAAAACTTTTGGCAAGCAACCAAAGCATCCTTGCTTGGGGCGTTGCCCCAAGCGGGGTGAGGGCGGCAGCCCCACACTCAGCCCCTTTCCGGGGGAAAGGGGTTTGGGGATAGGGATTGCGGACAAGCACCTTTTTGAAAAAACACTTTTTCTACAAGCTGTTATCCGCCGTCACGGAGATAACCGTTGACGGCGGATTGCTTTTTGTTTATATAAATCTATATTTTACAGCATATGCAGCTTCTTCGTAGCATACGCATTCAGCGACATATCAGCCGTATTTCCTGCCAGATACTCATAATATCCCTGACAGCCTATCATAGCCGCATTATCGCCGCATAGCGAAATATCAGGCATATAGAACTGCTTGCCGCAGGCACTCGCCATTTCCGACAGCTTGTCACGGAGCATAGAGTTTGCCGCTACACCGCCTGCAAGTGCGAGCTTTGTGTAACCAAGCTCATCTGCCGCCGCCATGAATTTTTCCGCAAGTATAGACGTGATTGTGTCCTGAAAGCAGGCGGCAAGCGAATTTACATCAGTTTCAATGCCCTTTTGTTCGTTGTTGTGTATAAGGTTGATAACAGCGGTTTTAAGTCCGGAAAAGCTGAAATCATACGGATTTTTGGTCGCAGGTCTTGGCAGCTTATACTTCTTTGCGTCACCCTGCTTTGCCGCTCTGTCGATATGCACTCCGCCCGGATACTGAAAGCCCATTGCCCTTGCGGCTTTGTCGAATGCCTCGCCTGCCGCATCATCGGTCGTCTTACCTACCGTTTCAAGCTCTGTATAGCTGTTTACCTTTACTATATGGCTGTGTCCGCCCGAAACCACAAGACACAGATACGGCGGCTCAAGTTCAGGGTGCGTTATGTAGTTTGCCGCTATATGCCCCTTGATATGATGCACAGCGATAAGCGGCTTGTTTTTTGCAAGCGCAAGCCCCTTTGCAAAGTTTACCCCGACAAGCAGTGCGCCTATAAGACCGGGTGCGTTCGTCACCGCTATCGCATCGATCTCGTCAAGCGTCATATCCGCCTTTTCAAGAGCCTCGGCACATACTCCGGTAATATTCTCGCAATGTCTGCGTGAAGCTATTTCGGGTACTACTCCGCCGTACAGCTTGTGTTCGTCTATCTGAGTTGCTATAACCGACGAAATAACTTTTCTTCCGTCCTCGGTTATTGCCGCCGCAGTTTCGTCGCACGAGCTTTCTATGGATAATATCTTCATCTTCGTCATCCTTGTTTATTCTTCTACCGTATAGTAGTCGTGATTTTCATCATAAATATCAAAGCCCAGATCCATCAGCTTCTTTGTGTCGGCATAGCGGTTTTCCACCTCTCCGCCATATACCAGTGTAAGTATCTTCTTGCCGTTCATACCTGCATATCCTATAAAGCAGAAGCCTGCCTCATCGGTAAATCCCGTTTTCATTCCGTATACCTCATAAGGAATTGTGGTATCGGTAAGGAGCTTGTTTCCGTTATCCCAGCTGTGAACATTCCCCTGCTCGTCATATACTATAGCAAGCGGCTGACAGGTTATATCGCATATCGTCCGGCTCTTCGTTGCCGCAATTGCAAATTGTAGCATATCCTCCGCCGTGGTATAATGTTCATCATCGTGATACCCGTCCGGCACAGTAAAGTGCGTATTTTTTGCGCCCAGCTTCTTTGCGTAATCGTTCATCAGCACCGCAAAATACGCTACAGCGTCATTATCGCTTATGTCATCGCCGTACAGCTTCCTTGCCACGTTTACCGCTATGGTATATGCCGCATCGTTCCCCGAAGGAGCAAGCATAGCCGTCAGTATCTCGTTTCTGCAAAGGCTTGAGCCTTCTGCAATCCACGACATACTTGAATCCTGTGCGACAAGCCCCAGCTCACTGCCCACATAATACTCATATTCGGGCGCAGTGTACTCAATGGCTGTGAGTGCGGTAAGTATCTTTGTGGTGCTTGCCGGGAACACCTTTTTACCTGCATTCTTGCTGTATATCACCTTACCGTCCGTAAGGTCGTAACATATAGCCGCATTGCATCTGACAAAATCGTCACCGTATGATTTCACAGGCGGCGGCGCTTCTGTTGTGACCGCTGTGGTGGTCACGGTCGTGGTTGTCTGTGCAGGCATTATCACCTCAACAACAGAGTTGTCACTGCTGTTCTTGTTGTTCTTGCCCATAGTCAGATCTACAGTACCGCATCCTGCGCTTGCCGCAATGATTACCGCCGCAGTAACGCCCGACAGTATCACTTTGAAAATGTTATTCTTTTTGCGTGTCGTTGACATTGACCCTCCCGATAGACAGTGTTCGCTTATTCCTTTTCGCTATCGGCTTTTATTGCGTTGATACGCTGTGTTGCTTCCTGCTTTACCTTATAGGGTAATGTTGTGAGTATCATCTCGACCATTCTTGCATCGGGAGAGAATATCAGCATTGTTCTGCCGTGCGTCTTATGCTTTGCAATGAGATAGTAAGCGTTTATGTTCGTTCCGTCTGAAGCTATTACGGTAGCGTCCGCATTAGTTCCGTTCGTGCCGTCATAAATGCCGAATTCCTCAACTGTATTCATTTTCAGCGTAATAAGACGTTTTCTCTTTCTCTTGCCCGTAATCTTGTCTATATCAAGATCGTCATTCGTAAGTATATATTCATACTCATAGCTCATGCCCGTAAGCAGCCACACAAGACCGAAGAGTGCGCCGACAGAAAGCATTGTCAGAATCATAAATCCGGTAAAGAACGAAAGCCACATAAGTACAGTAGCTAACACCAGTCCCAGTACCGCAATACCTATTCTCTTTGCCCAGTCTGCACCTGTTGTTGCCTTTTTAACAAGCTGTTCACCAAATGTATCCAAATTGTACCCCTTTCCCGCTGTCCTTTGCGACAGCCTATAACATACTTATTTTATTTTAACATAAAACAAGCTCTTTTTCAAGCGGATTTTGTCTGTAAGCACAATTTCACCGTTTTTTCACCGATAAAACAACAACGCCCACCATAAAGGTGGGCGTACAGACTGTCGAAAAACCGATTATTATTAAAGCCCAACTGTGAAATATATCGCCAGTACCGCTTAAAACATTTTCCGTACCGACAAGGCATTTATAATTTCGTGAGTGTATCTGTACAACTGCTCTAACATTGATTCTTCAAAAAAACGCCACTAACCTGAGATATATGTACTAATATGCGGACGTGTAGCGTTAAGCGTCCCTGCATTGACAGGATATACAATGTTCGGGTAGTTTTACGAGTTCCGCCAACACCCCGACGGGGTGTGGGTATGGGTAAGGAAAGAGGGAGCAAGAGGGAGAAAACCTAAGGGACAGGGAGAGGGGCTGTCAAGTCCAGCGGAGCTTTAGCGGAGTGCACGAGCCTTGCGTAAGCGAGGCTCAGACTTGTACCTGATCCCTTTGGTTGTCTCCCTCTTTCATATCGAAAAGTGTACCCATTAGAATAGCGAACCCGAGAAGTGCTGTCCGACAAATAGCACTATCGGTAGCCTACTATTGTAGTTATAGCTGATTAATCTAACAGAAGCACATTAAACAATATACTTTATCTACAGCAAAAGCACCGTATGGAAGTAAAAATCCATACGGTGTGTTTTTATATCCGTTTAGACAGGACAGCTTATCAGTCCATATCCCAGTTATGCCATACGTTCTGTACGTCATCGTTGTCTTCGAGCGTTTCAAGCAGAAGACCCATCTTCTTTATCTGATCCTCATCGGTAAGAGTGGTGTATGTAGAGGGAACCTGCTCTGCTTCTGCGGAAACTACGGTATAACCCATATCTCTCAGTGCATTTGCAACATTTTCAACTTCCTTGGGATCGGTTGTAATCTCAACACAGCCGTCCTCAAAGCTGAAGTCATCTCCGCCTGCTTCAAGAATGTCTTCCATAGCCTTATCTTCGTCAATAGTGCCTTCTTCGTTATCAAGAATGATAATGCCCTTTAAGCTGAACATGAACGATACACAGCCGCTTGTACCCATATTGCCGCCGAACTTGTCAAAGTAGTGACGGATTTCGCCTGCTGTTCTGTTTCTGTTGTCGGTAAGGCAATCAACGATAACGGCAACACCGTTAGGACCGTAGCCCTCGTATACGCAGTTTTCGTAATCGTTCTTTTCTCCGCCGCCTACAGCCTTCTTTATAAGTCTGTCGATATTATCGTTGGGGATATTGTTTGACTTTGCCTTCTGTATAAGTGTAGCGAGCTTGGCGTTGTTGTTGGGATCTCCGCCGCCTTCCTTGATGGCAACGATTATCTCACGGCTGATCTTGGTAAATACCTTAGCTCTTGCGCCGTCCTTTTCGCCTTTTTTTCTCTTGATGGTGCTCCATTTTGAGTGTCCTGACATATCACTTTTTCCTTTCTGTTATATCAATTGATCTCTTTGAAACCTTTTCCGAGTACCTCTTTGGCACTTGTGATTATCATAAAAGCCGATTCATCGACTTCTTTTACATAACGTTTGACTTTAACATAGTCATTCTTTCTTACCGCACAGCATATTACCTGTTTTTCGTCACCGCTGTATGCGCCTTTTCCGCTGAGGAATGTAACGCCTTTGCCGGCGGTCATTATCTTCTGAGCGATCTCTTCGGATTTGTCGCTGAATATAAGCAGCATCTTGCCCTCATAGCTTCCGTATACGATAATATCTATCATTTTGGAAGAAACAAAGATTGCAATGATGGCATACAGTGCAGATTCAATCTTTCCGAAAACACAGGTTGCAAATACAATAACCGCAAAATCCGTGGCAAATGTTATAGCCCCTATGCTGATTTGCGGAAAACGCTTATATATCAGACGGTTCAGGATATCAGTGCCGCCGCCCGTACCCTCACGGGAGTAGCAAAGACCGAGTCCTGCACCGATAAGCAGTCCGCCGAATATGGCGGCAAGCATTTCATCACCCTCATAGTGAGGAAGATAAGCAAACACATAGTCTGTCGCAACAGTAATGGTTATAATCGAAAGCAGTGTCTTGAACATCAGCCTTCTGCCGAGAAATATAAAGCCTATAACAATAAGCGGAACGTTTACAATGAAGTACAGAACACCCTCGCTCAGTCCCGTGAGATGAGCCACGGCAACGCATATTCCCGATGCGCCGCCCGGTGCTATATCGTTTGGAGCGGTAAAAGTCTTAAGGCCGCATGAAAATATAAAGCCTGAAATAATAATGACCGCTATATCGATCAGCGTGCGTTTTGTTGTTGCCTTCATTGTAATCCTTCTCTCGTGAGTTATGTACGCTCCCTTGTATATATCTTTTCAAAAAGCTCTTTGATTCTGTCATTCTGTCCTGTAAGGTACAAATATCCGAAAAGAGCCTCCATTCCTGTTGCTCTGCGGTAATCCTTAGGATTGGATGAGCGTGGAACGTTGTTTCCTGTGGCATTTCTGCCACGCTTGAATATCTCTGTTTCTTCTTCGGTAAGCAGTTCGGCAATTATATCATATGCATAGGACTGAAATCCTGCATTTACATATTGCACAGCTTTTTTGTGGAGTTTGTCAACAGGCATTGTGCCGAGCTTTACTATCTGCTCACGGACATATACCTCGTAAACGCTGTCACCGAAGAAAGCAAGTGTAAGCCCTCCGAGAGCTTTCGCCTCGGCAGGTGTCATAATTTCATACATCATCTCAGATACCTGAATTCAAAGTCGTAGATAGAAACGGTATCGTCTTCCTGCACGCCCATTTCCTCAAGTTTATCAATAATTCCGCTGAAACGCAGAACTCTCTGGAAATACTGAAGGCTTTCGTAGTCCTCCATATTCACCATCGAAAGCACAGGAACCATAAACGGTGCATCGACAATATATATGCCGTCCTGCTTTGTAATGGTAAACTCTTTCTTTTTGAGTTCCTGCTCATCAAGCTCTCTTGCTGTAAGCGGCTGAGCCTCGAATCTTATCGGCGGCGGCAGCTTGTCAAGCTCGCCTGCGATATACTCGATAACCTGCGCCGTACCCTTTGTGGTTGCCGCACTGCACTCAAAGCAGGGAAGTCCCTTGTCCTCAATGTACTTTCTGAATTTTGCTATCTGCTCCTCGCTTGCAAGGTCGCACTTGTTCATAACTACTATCTGAGGCCGCTCGGAAATTTCTTCCGAGAAATTCTTAAGCTCGTAGTTTATCTTCTCAAAGTCATCTTCGGGATCTCTGCCCTCAATGCCCGAAACGTCTACAACGTGAACTATAAGTCTGCATCTCTCAACGTGTCTTAAGAACGAATGTCCAAGACCGATTCCCTCGCTTGCACCTTCGATAAGTCCGGGAATATCAGCCATTACGAATGACTTTTCTCCGACCGTAACAACGCCAAGTACGGGTGTTATAGTAGTAAAGTGGTAGTTTGCAATCTTCGGCTTTGCGGCGCTCACAACGCTTATGAATGTCGATTTGCCAACATTCGGGAAACCGACAAGTCCCACATCCGCAAGCAGCTTTAATTCAAGCGTTACGTTGAACTCTTCACCGGGATAACCGGGCTTTGCGAATCTGGGTATCTGACGTGTGGGAGTAGCAAAGTTCATATTGCCTTTGCCGCCTCTGCCGCCCTTTGCAACAACAACAGGCTCGTTGTCGGAAATATCTGCAAGTATTCTTCCTGTGTCGCTGTCCTTTACAAGCGTACCTCTCGGTACACGGATAACGGTAGGTTCTGCACTTTTACCTGTACAGCGTCTTGCACCGCCGTTTTCGCCGTTTGGCGCTATATATTTTTTCTTGTATCTGAAGTCGATAAGCGTTGACAGGTTATCATCGGCTACAAAAACTATATCCGAGCCTTTACCTCCGTCGCCGCCGTCCGGACCGCCCGCATTCACATATTTTTCTCTGTGAAACGATACGGCGCCGTTGCCGCCGTTGCCGGCTTTTATATAAATCTTAACAATATCAACAAACATTTTTACCTCACTTTTGCCGACAGGGTAGTCTTATCTGCATATATTCTGCACCAAATCGCACAGAAAATGCAAATCCGTTTAATACACAAAAAAGGCGGGAAATATACCCGCCTTGATTGATTTGAGATTAGTCAGCGTAAACGCTAACCTGCTTGCGATCTTTGCCGAGGCGTTCAAACTTTACCTTGCCGCTTGTAAGAGCGAATAATGTATCGTCAGAACCACGACCTACGTTGTTACCTGCGTGAATGTGTGTGCCTCTCTGACGAACGAGAATGTTGCCTGCGAGAACGTACTGACCGTCTGCACGCTTAACACCGAGTCTCTTGGATTCGCTGTCACGACCGTTCTTTGTAGAACCCATACCTTTTTTATGAGCAAAGTGCTGTAAGCTGATTTTAATCATATCTGTTTTCCTTTCATCGTGTGTAATCAACACTGTTCGGTGCGGACATCTATATGCCCGTATTCTTCTTCAAGAATTGTAAGATGCGTGTAAAAGGATTTTATCATTGTGCAGGCATCGTCCACATAAGGAGCTTTAAGCCTGAACTTTGCGTAGCCTTCATTATCCGGACGAATGTCCATGTCTGCGGCCACACTGAAAAAATCCGTAATCGTATTTACCGTCAGCATAAGCGCACTTGATACGCCTGCACAGATTATATCGTTTCCGCTTTCGGCATAACCCGAATGACCTTTTACGGTAAATCCGATAAATTTTTCACCCTTTACGGCGAATACAGCCTTAATCATAAGACTTAAGCGTTGATAGCTTCGATCTTGATCTTGCTGTAGGGCTGTCTGTGACCCATCTTGCGCTTGCTGCTCTTCTTAGGCTTGTAAGTAAATACTGTAACCTTCTTAGCCTTACCGTTCTTGATGAGAGAAGCCTTTACGCTTGCACCGTCAACATAAGGAGCGCCTACTACTGCGCCGTCGTCCTTACCAACCATGATAACCTTGTCGATTGTGAACTCGCCTTCAACGTCGAGCTTTTCAACGAAGATCTCATCGCCTTCTTTAACCTGATACTGCTTTCCGCCTGTTTCAATTATTGCGTACATTTTTTCAAACCTTTCTTGCCCTTAGGCATCTTGTAAAATTCTCGCTGCTTGAGGTGAAACCGCTCGGTTGAGCCGTTTTCTTAAATACCCTGCACATGCGGCGATATTATTATATCAAAAAGAAAACGCTTTGTCAAGCGTTTTCTTCCGATTTTTATAAACTGAGCCGAAGCACAGCAGATTTGTGCTTCGATTTAACTTATTATACGTTGAATCTGAACAGTACAACGTCACCGTCACGCATAACGTAGTCCTTGCCTTCAAGACGGACAAGACCCTTTTCCTTTGCCGCCGCCATACTGCCGCAAGCCATAAGATCGTCAAACGAAACAATTTCCGCTCTGATAAATCCTTTTTCAAAGTCGGTGTGAATCTTTCCTGCCGCCTGAGGAGCTTTAGTGCCGTTTGTTATAGTCCATGCACGGACCTCCTGAACGCCTGCGGTAAGATAAGATATAAGGCCAAGCAGGCTGTAGCCCTGCTTTATTATACGGTTAAGACCGGATTCTTTAAGACCGAGTTCGGACAGGAACATTTCCTTATCCTCAGCCGACATATCGGCAATCTCAGCCTCAATCTGTGCGCAGATAGGAAGTACAACGCTGTTTTCAGCCTTTGCTATTTCACAAACTGCTCTGTACTGCTCGTTCTTTTCGATATCGCCCGTGAAATCGGATTCTGAAAGATTTGCGGCATATATTACAGGCTTGTTCGACAGCAGGGGAGAAGCCTTTACCATTTCAAGTTCGGATTCGGTATAAGGATACGATCTTGCAGATTTGCCTTCTTCAAGGTGAGCCAGCAGCTTTTCAAGGAATTCAACCTCGGAAGCAAGGCTCTTGTCGCCCTTCATCTGCTTCTTTTCTCTGTCAATTCTGCGCTGGATTATTTCAATATCCGAGAAGATAAGCTCAAGGTTAATTGTTTCTATATCTCTTGCGGCACCTATTTTGCCGTCAACGTGAATGATATTGTCATCTTCGAAGCAACGCACAACGTGAACGATAGCGTCAACCTCACGGATGTTCGACAAGAACTTGTTGCCGAGTCCTTCACCCTTGGATGCTCCCTTCACAAGACCTGCAATGTCAACGAATTCGAGAGTTGCGGGTGTGAATTTTTCGGGGTTGTACATCTTAGCGAGTGCGTCAAGACGTTCATCGGGAACGGATACTATTCCCACATTAGGCTCAATTGTGCAGAAAGGGTAGTTTGCAGATTCTGCTCCTGCGTTTGTAAGTGCATTGAATAAGGTACTTTTGCCTACGTTCGGCAGACCGACCATTCCAAGTTTCATTTATGTGTCAACCTTTCTTTAAGCGGTAACCGCTGTCATAATCCAGTACAGTATAACACTAAATACGATTTTTTTCAAGTAGTAAACGATAATTTATTGACTTGAAGGTAAAAGTCCTGTATAATATAAGCAGTTTCAAGGAGGTGGTCTTTTGCCCGATATATATAAGCACGGCTACGACAATTTCAAAAAAATTACGGTTTTGTTTATTCTTCAGATAATACTCGGCGTACTGCCGGTCGTACTTCTGGTGATCTATATAGGCTTTTCGCTGTATTCAAATGTTGTACTGGGCTATATGTTCATAGTTATAATGGCAATAGCAGCGGCACTGAATTTCACTATAACAAAACGCTATAACGTACTGCTTTCCGGTTTTAAGGGCGAAAAATCGCTTATGAAAACCGTGAAGAAGCTCGGAAGCGAGTATACCGTATTTGCAAACGTACCTGTACGGTACAAGAAAAACAGAAGCGAGATAGATTTACTTGTAATGTGCGACAGGTACATTATTATAATAGAAGTAAAAAACCATTCCGGTTATATTTACGGTAATCACAAGGACGAAACGTGGACGCAGAGAAAAATCTACCGTGACGGCAAAACCACCGAAACCGTTATGACAAGTCCGATACGTCAGATGCGCCGTCAGCGTGACATAATTAAATCCATACTCCGTGCAAACGACCTTGATCAGTGGGTCGATACGGTGCTTTATTTTTCCGCTCCGACCGTTCATCTTTATCTCGATCTCAGCGACAGCGACAATGTCTGCTCCAGCGAAAAAGAGCTTCTCGAATTTCTGAGGACGTACGTTTCCCCGAAATCTATGGATCCGGAAAAACTTGAAAAAATAAAAGTGCTGTTCAGAGAAATGTGCGTTTCGAAATGATATTTGACGGCAAAATCCCGAAATCGCTATTTCGGGATTCAGGCTGTCGATAAACCTTTGTGTTTTCTGAAAATGGGGTCGCAGGGGCGTAGCCCCC
>OIXG01000884.1_pt1 | contig 33151 bp, 39 predicted proteins | sample 1587731 | NCBI WGS metagenome assembly OIXG01 (sample SAMEA3888908, study PRJEB22519) | human gut metagenome | biome: human gut; feature: human-associated habitat; material: faeces | place: Denmark | collected 2010 | reverse complement strand
GCGCTGTGGAGCAAGCCTACCGGAAGGGCTGGCTGAACGAAACCGCACTCTCCGCACCGCGCTCACCGATGTGTCGCAGCGTGCTGGTTGAGAGTGCTTTTGCCGCCGCGGATGTTCCGGTCTATGACAGCACGCTCTACGAGGGAGGGGCATCGCTCAGCACGGCTGACAACATCCTGCGCGTGGGGCGGGAGCTCGGGCTGTGCTCTGATGATGCGGATACCAATGCGCTCGTGACGCGCGGAGATGCGGCAATCATTCTTCATGTTGTCCTGACACAGAGCTTCCGCATTGAGGAACCGCCTGTACCGGTGACGTTGGTGAATGCGGCAGGTGTCAATGTCAACGATTTCCTGCTGGAACTGCGGAAATTACCCGAACAGGTCCTCGATGCCTTCAATGCCGCCGGCTGGACATATTGCATCGACTTCGACTACATGGGCGGCCTCAGCAAGAAACTGAACATAAGCTGCATTGGAGCCACCAGCTACGGCCAGAAAACCATCTACATCTCGGAGGCCAGCGCGACGCTCCACGAATTCGGACATTTCCTCGATTGGATGCTGGGATTCCCCGCAGAGCATGAACAGCTCTTTCGTGCAGAAGCTGCCGCCGCGCCGCTGCGAGACTATGCCAAAACCAACGCCAGAGAATACTTTGCAGACTGCTTTGCCTACTGGGTGAAGTATGCGGAAAATGCCAATGCCATATCGTTGCTGCAAGAATGCGCTCCGATGACGTTTCGGTATATGGAAGATTTGATGAGGATAGCAAACTGACTCTAAAATACGTGTCAATAACAGATAGAATCCCAACTTACTTCGAGGCATTTATGGTTTAAACCATAAACGCAAACAATTCGGATTTCACTTGCTCACAATGTTTCCAAGATTCTATGCAGAAATCGTGCCTCATTATAGGACTTGCAGAGATAGGCAATGCCGTAACCGCTAACTTTTCCAGATCATGCTCCATTGCAGTGCCTCTGCATAGGGTACAGAATTTTTCATTTCCCATTTTAAACGATTTTGATTCGCGTCGTAGGCAAAGCTACTCTCGAGATTATTGCAGCTGCTTCAGCACGTGTAATGGTGTCAGATGGTCTGAATGCTCTGGTTCTTTCATCTCCGGTCAAGATGCCTGCTCTGTAAAGAGCAAGTATCTCATCAGCGTATTCGCTTCGTTCGCTTACGTCAGGAATATAATCATAGTCAATGTCGTTGACAACGGCAAAATCAGATGTTGCTTTCGCGAAAATATGTGCTATTTGCGCTCGTGTTGCGTAAGCATCGAGGCTGGAATATTCGTCGCTCGAGACAATTCGATTTTTTACACAATAGTTCAGATAGGCATCATACCATTCACCACCATCTGATGCTGAAAAAGAGATTGTCTGGTTATTACATGTGGCATGGACAACAGCAGCCATTTTAATTGCTTCGCTCAGTGTGATATTGCCTATAGGGTGAAATGTACCGTCAGTATATCCGTTCATAATGCCCAACTGGACAACTGACTTTATAACGCCCTGTTGCTGACTTCCATACCATGCTGACTCATCCGCGTCCAGGAAGCCATAATAGTCGGTAGACGCACTGAACTTGCTGTCAGTATCTGTAAGGCTATCCGTATCAATACAGGTAATACTATTCCGAATTGCCTCTGACCATCCCCATAGACGGCCGAGGTTGTCCCTATACTGCCACTCTGCCGGCAAATATATAGCCGTATTGTCGCCGTCTTGTTGGAAAGCCCTTGCTTCGGTGATTGTGTCTGATTTAATAGACAGCTGTTGGTACTCTTTCAGCTTGGAATTGTCGGAGAAACCGTTGGTCATATAAAGCTGCACAGAATCATCATTTTGCTTCTTGGCATGAACGATCAAACCGGCAGTGTCTCCCAGCCTTTTTCCGTCGCCGAGCCTCACAAGGCCGCCTCTGTTCAGACTATTGCTCTTTTCCGGGCCGACAAGATACGACAAGTACACCTCGTTACCGCAGCTTGTCATGGAAGCGTAAAAGTTCACAAATTCTTGGGGCAAAACCTTATTATCGCTAACTAGGATACTGTACTGATTGATCCATTTTCCGTGTTCATTCAAAAGGAATACCTTGCCAGTATAGGCATCTACAAAACATGGCCTGCCATTCAATGCCGAAATCGCATAAGGCTCTGTGCCAGCAGGAATGTCCACAGATTTGACGATCTCATCGCTATCCCAGTAACACAGCGAACTTCCATTTTCCCATAAGGCAACATTTTCGCAGAGGACAACATTACTGGCCGCAGCCACATTAACATTGTCTTGAAGAATAAAAAGGCTGTATTGCAAACCCTTTGGATTCTTCGGATAGAATAGGTCAAGCCAAACTGAGCCATTTGGTTGGACAGACATATTCTGAATGATCATCTCATCTTCTAAATCTTCGCCGCTTCGATAGCATGCCTGCAATTCAAGCGTCTTTTCATTTATACAGGCTACTGCATCTTTGCCTATCGAGTTATCATGCAAAAGAAGCCACATATGATTATCTTGAGCTACCATGTCTTTCACATAATAGGAATCTATTCCGCAGCTCAGTTTGGAATTATTCTCACGATCAATAGCTGCAACACTGGAATTGAATATGACCGCAACAACCAATGGGAGTATTATGCAGGCTTTTTTGAGTTTGTCTATTCCGCTTCTTTCCATGAGAATGCCTCCACTGCAAAATCATTTTGTTTTATCAATAGCCATACTAAAGGAGCTGATGGGATAAGTCAATAATTCTTTTAACGTCTGATATATAGATGTAAAAAGAGAACACATTCTTACAAGAAATAACGCGCCATTCATCTTTCGACAAGTTAGCCAAATAAATGTTTTCAGCTATGTGCAAAACATTCTCCTCTTCAAGTGGTGCATCAATGTAAATTATAGGTTGTTTTCCGTGTCAAACCATACGAGCGCACTATAGATAGTTCGAAAGTCTTCGAGGGTTTGATATCCCCGCACATCTGTTATAGAATGGAACGAAAACCGGTCTGGGTGAAGAAATAAGATCTTGCTGGTCGTATTGCTTTTTATGTTGGGACAGCAATACGACAGCAGAGAACAGGGAATCTTCCAAAATTCCCGATAAAAATTCTTGCTTTGATGTAGTATTTCACCCCAATTTGCAAGGTAATAAATAGAAGGGTGTGATTCCTTGTGGATGATATTAAGATCATTGATTTGTTCTTTGCACGTTCTGAGCTTGCAATCGAAGCGCTGGACGGCAAATATGGGGCGATTTGCCATAATCTTTCCCGCAGCATTTTGAAGGATCAGCAGGACGCAGAGGAATGCGTGAATGATGCCTATCTCGGCGTTTGGAATGCGATTCCGCCGCACAGGCCTAATCCGCTGGTTGCATTTGTTTGTAAACTTGTTCGGAATATTTCTATCATGCGTTATCGGGCCAATACAGCTCTCAAGCGAAACAGCAATTACGACTTGACAATGGAGGAATTGGAAAATTGTCTTTCTTCCTCAGTCTCGATTGAAGACTCTCTCGAGGAAAAAGAGTTGATTTCGATCATTGAAGATTTTCTCAGGGGCCTATCACAGGAAAACCGCGTGATCTTCCTGCGGCGCTACTGGTTCTCCGATAGCTATGCAGAAATCGCGGCTCGAACCGGTCTGACGGAAAAGAATGTCTCTGTCCGGCTTTCCCGAATCCGTAAGCAATTACAAACCCATCTTGCAGAAAGGGGCGTTTTTGCATGTTGACATTGGCTCAGAAATTCTCCAGCGCAATGAATGGGATCGACGATGAGTTCATCGAAGAGGCGCTGACCTATGAACGGTCCAAAAAGCGCACGTCCTCCCGCGCACTGCGAATTGTCCTCGTCGCGGCGCTCATCTCCGTGCTTTTGTTCACGTCGACGTTGGCGCTTTCCCCGTCGTTCCGCGTGAACACGCTAAATACCCTGATTGAAATTTTCTCCGACCACTTAACGATCAGCTTTGACGGAGAGGAGGCACCCTTATCCCGCACCGCCGGTAAGATCGACTGCTCCACGTTGGAAGGGACCTATCGCATTCCTCCGGAGCACAGCAATCGGGCCAGCTTTTTCAACAGCGTCCGACTTTTCGGCAGCAGCGGTGAGGAAATTGGCATCAATGTCACCGTCATCTCGCAAACCTTAGTAGGAGACTATGACATCGCTGACGACGCCGAGTCAAAGTCCATCACGCTTTACGGCAAGGATGCTACGCTCTACTGGGGTGAGGGCCAAAATTACGCGGGAGAAACCGGTACAAAAGCTGCCATCATCCAGATCGACGAAGAAAACGGTTGGATCGTTTACTTCTGGAGCCGCGGGCTCTCGCCGGACGAGCTTGTCTCCGTCGCAGAACAGGTCAAAATCTCATAGTCCGCTTACATTGCGTGCAATGAGCAAATCCTTACACTCAATGTTATCGATGCAATGAGTTATCAGGAATGGCAGTATCAAACATCACGCGGCATATCGGCCACATTGGCGCTCGGCCCTGGCAGAGCACTGATTCTGGCTGATTTGCCGGACAGCTTTATGACCATCATTATTTTGGCGGGAAGTACCGACGGCTTGACGCGGGATCTGCTTGAAGAACTGGCTGACAGCTTCGATATTTCAAAGCTCACTCCGATAGTGCTGCCAGGATCTTTCTACATTCCATCACCTTAATTTTTCATTTCAGAATATGCAGGAGGCCTTTTATCATGCGCCAAATTTCGAGACTTTCGGTCATCTCCGTAAGTACTGCTCTCCTTATAACACTAAGTTCATGCAGCAGCACACAGAGCACGCTGGAAGCCGATGACCAGCCGTCCACTCCAATAGAAAATAGAGAAATGACAACCGATGTGCAGGAGAACAAAGCCAATGGCGATTCTCCGCAGGGATCTGTCACCGATGCCGCAAACTTTGAAATAACGGAAAACGAGGATGGCACAGTTACCATTAGCCGGTATATCGGTACTGAAACAGATATTGTGATTCCCTCACAGATCGGCGGAAAAACTGTTTCCGCGATTGGAAACGTCATGGGTACGACGGGAGCGTTTGAAGGCTGCACGAGCATAACCGCCGTGGTGATTCCGGATGGTGTGACGGAAATTCAGGACAACGCCTTTTACGGCTGCACTTCGTTGGAGACGGTGACGATCCCTTCCAGCGTTACACTTCTGCGCAACTGTGCTTTTTGTGATTGTCCCAATTTGCGTGCGGTCTACTTCAAGGGCGATGCACCGCAGCAAGCCAATTATGTATTTGATTCCACCGAAAATGTCACCATGTATTATCAGGACGGGACCTCCGGCTGGGAGAATCCCTGGCACGGACGTCCTGCGGAAGTATATATCCCAGAATAAAAAGTGCAAGGGCCATGCTCAAATCTAACATCAAGAGGACAAGCACCATGATGAAACGTCTATTTCCCACCGCGCTTGCGGTATTGCTCCTGCTGCTTGCAGGCTGCACAGCAAAGCCGGATACATCCGATCAATCGAAGCCCACAGATTATTATTTGACCGATACCGACCTTCCGCTGGATGATGCTGCGCGGCTTCGCGCCGCGCCGGATTTTCTGACGGCGGAACAGCAAACACTTTACAGGCAGGCGTTTGCGCTCTACAGCGCGATGTTTGACGGCGAAACGACCGGCATCGACGATGCCTTCCCCGCCGCAGGCGGCCAAACCGAGTACGACGAGTACACGCCGGATGGCTCCGACTATACCTATATCAGCTCCCACAGCCGTTGGCAGTCCTGGACTGACTTTGACCGCGTTATCCACGCGCTGTTCACCGATACGTTCTGGTCTGCCTGCAATGACGACGGCAACGCGCCGATCTACATTGAACATGACGGCCGGCTTTTTATCCTCGACTGCGCATATGGCGACCAATATTACAACAGCAACATTCCCGACGAATTTACTCTGACTGCACGGACGGATGATCGGATCGACTTCACGGTGACGGCGCACTACTCTTATCCCTATCCTCGCTGGGACGAAACCGATGATGAGCGCGACAAGCGGCTGGAAACAAGCTATGAGTACACGCGCACCTATCCGGTCACTCTGATTTATACTGACGCAGGCTGGCGTTTTGATGCGTTCACCACGCCGAATCAGGCAGATATGCAGCTCCTCGGCGAATGGGACGGTGTAGAGGAAACCGATTTCTATTTGCCGGATAATTAAATAATCTTTCCCGCCAATGCCCGTGAGGCTTAATGCAGCCGACTGATCTTGAAAAGGATTCTGTTGACATCGGCTGCAGCGAATGGATGCCCGTCAGCACGACGGTAAAATTGAGGTGCAAAGTCGTGCAGCGGAAATGGGTACAAGAGGGCGGGAACATCTTGCAAGGATGTTCCCGCCTGTAAGAAGCTGCAGATTTTTACTTAGTTCTCCTTTTTCAGAAAGCATTTTCACTTCGTCACTTCGACCAAAGAAACACTCTCAGCCATATGCACAAGGTCATCTGCACTCATCTGCGCTTGAATAGTAAACTGAATGTTACTTTGAGTGTCAATCCATGTAATAGCATTGCTATCATTTTCCTGGTCTGTAGCAACAAAAATATAAGCTTCATATCCATTTATATTATCTATCACAACTTCATCTGTGCTATCTAAAACAAATTGCGAAGCTGCGCCCTGTTGAATATAAATATAATGAAGTGTAATCGGATAGCCGGTGTCACTCTGGTATAAAATCGACACCTGTATTTGGGTAGCTATTCGTTCTTCTTGGTTTTCAACATATCCCTCCGGTAATTCAGTAATGGTATACTCTGGAAGATCGCCGACCATATCATCACCCGCATAACGGTATGTCACATGCGTCTCATACCATTCTGTGACCCAGCGGATAAATGTCGCGCGAGCAGTTGGACTAACGACCATCAAACTGCCGAATGCAAGCGAGATCACCAGCAGTATGACAGCGACCCGCTTTAAGGCTCTTTTCCAGACAGGCTGCTTTCGATCACGCGCCCAGCGCAGAGGGTTCTTGAGCATTGCCTTGATCTGCTTTTGATGATGCAGCGACGGCGTGTACGGGATCGTCTCTGTGTTCGTTTCTTCGTCCAGCGCAATGGCATCCAACAGCACGTTACGCATGAAAAGGTCAAGTTCCTGCTCTGTCATATGTGAAATCCCTCCTTGACTGCAATTTCACGAAGCAGCGTGCGGCCGCGGGAAATGCGCGTATTGACCGCGGACTCTGAGATCCCAAGATGCTGTGCAATTTCCTTGCCGGAGTAGCCGTTGATCAGCCGCATTTCCAGCGCCGCCCGATAGGTGGTGGGAAGCTGAGAGAATAGCCGGACAAGCTCGTTATAGCTTGTTGGATTGCTGACATCTGCCGAAAAAGTATCCCAATCCTCTTGCGGCAGCTCCTTCTGTTTGCGTCTCAGAATCATAAGTGCTTCGTTTTTCACTATAGAGATGATCCAGAAGCCTAATTTCTTACAAGGAATTTCGGAAATCTCATCAAAATGATGGATCACCTGCAAAAAAGCGTTCTGCACGGCATCTTCGGCATCATGCGGATCTCTCAAAATGCGGAGTGCCGTCTGCTCGGCACGCACATGATTTTCTTCGTATAATTCTGTAAATCTGCGCTTATCTTCTTCGCTTTCCAGCGCAGCGAGTAAGTACGATAGCATGGACAACCTCCTCACGAGGTGAAATACCCCGCGAAATGATTATAAGCATCGTTTGGCAGATAAAACAAGTCCCAGAACACAAGTTGAAACTTTGCACAAAGGGACAATGCTCTAATTGGCTGAAATGTCAAAAAGCAAAGCGGCAGCGTTTCTGTTACGCTTCCCAGCTATAAGATCAGCGTTAACGGCGCACAGATCAATAACAAGGAAGAAAAGTATCCCATTTTCAATTACAACGGAATCACCTATTTCCCGCTCACATGGGCTTATGCGGTCGACTCTTTCGGCTGGAGCTATCAGTGGGATGCTGTGAATGGATTACGTATCGATACCAGTTCAGCCCCTGCCCCTGCTCCGGTTGAACCGGGAACTGGCGACGCCGCGCTCGACAAGGCACTCACGATCCTCAACAGCAAATACGCCACGGGCGGCAAATACCACGGCATGCTTGAAGGCGGCGGCAAGAAGACGGGTTTCGACGCCACGCTCGACGTCAGCAGCACACCGGATATCACCACCGTGAAATTTACTGCCGAGCCGTTCCCGTTCTTTGATAACGGTGTCAGTTATTTTGCAAATTACTATGCTGTCAAGGGCGGTTTTGCAAGTGACGAACAGATCGGCGTTTCCGGCAACGGCGGTGGACTTGGCGACCCGTTTGAAGTCAATGAATCGTTGGAGAAAGTCTACATCGGCAAATGCTTCCTTGACTGCCAGTTCACTGGAGCACGCAGCAATCATATCACGGATGCAAAGCGTGTGTCCTCGTCGGGCAGCACGGAAACATGGGAGCTGGCAGTCACGTTTGCAAGCGATGGCTTTACCGGCTACACCGCGAGTGTAAGCGTCGATACAGCAAAGAGCGCTGTAACGCAGATCGTGATTCGCACCGCAAACTATACGCTGACGATGACACCCGCGTAAGGAGGCATCGATGTTTTACGGAAGCTGCGCTGTAAAAGTGTCTTGAAGCGAAATGCCATAACAAGATTGGGAGGGACATATGAAGGAGTATTCGGTGTGGATAGATGAGGCGGAGAAAATCGTCTCATTTCATGAGGTGGATAATAGTGAGCTTATCTATTTTGATCAGCGCGAAATATACCTGGCCTATCTCAGTGCGCTGACCACGCAAGGCTACCGGTTCCAGTAAGCCCTTTAGCTCATGCTATTTTGAAAGCAGTGATTATATGGAGATTGCAAATGAAACATTACCTAAAAGCATTGAAGCAAAAGAATTCTCTGCTCTTTTCTGTAGGGATCGTCATGCTTCTGGTACTCACATTCTATTTGAGCGGATGCTCGGGAAAAAACGAAGTACAAGACCAACCGAATAAAGTGGATACTGTCCCGAATCAGGCGGCATCAGCTGAGGAACCATCCTCAATTCTCTATGTGAATCATCAGTTGGGGTTTTCTATGGAGATGCCGCTGAATTGGATGGGGCAAGTTGAAGTTAAAGAAGAATATGGCCTTCACCACCAAAACGGGGGAAATTGTATCACCTTTTATCACAAGCCAACCCATGATAACGGCGAGGGCGGCATTCTTTTCTTTATTGACTGCTACCCCGGCGAATGGAGCGAGGACAACCCGCCGGTCATTGCAGGGCACAGCGTTGTCGTCGCGCAAACGGAAAACTATACCTATCTGCTCAGAACACCGAGTGATGTCGAATATAGCGAATCAGATCCTATGCTGGCAGAAGCCTATCAGTCTCTTATTGCACAGCAAAACCTCATTATCTCCCATATCTATGCAACCGGTCAGACCGTGATCCCGCCGAACGAGTAAGCGAATATTAAACGAAGTTCTTGCCATATCGATTCCAGTAAGCCTTTTCAGTTCGCAGCGTTACAATAAGTTAGGAGGAACGAACATGAAGTATCCTGTGATATTCAAAACCTTTTCCGTGCTTTTCTCATTGCAGTCAGATGAACGATGGATCGTCCCCATCTTTGGGGGAACGATCATCCTACTGCTTGCGTTTTCTGCGTGGCGGCTGTGTACGGAGAAAAAGGACAAGTGGCGTTACCGCAGAATGATGCTGCTTTCGCTGATCCTATGGGGAGTTGGAGAACTTCTGTGGCAGGTCAATGTGTCGCAGATAATGATAATTTCTTCGATTTTAGCATTTGCTTCGATGTGGCTGTTTATATGTCAAACGGTGGTGTATGTCGTATATAAGGGGTATGAGGTATTAAAGCAGTTACACGCAAAAAAGCTACAGAGAGGAGATACTACGTGAAAGCTCAAAGAGGAAAAATCATCCTTCTGTGTCTTTGCCTTATTTTTGCAATGCTGATCATATCGGGAAAGGCCTCCAAACTTGGAACCTACCTGTATGTCCGATGCAACTATACGCATCTTGAAGAATTCGCTGCAGAAGTTATTCAGACAGGGGCTATCCCTGATGACCGATACAAGAGGAGAGATGTTCGTTATTATCCTGAATGCGGGATGATTGAGTTTTCCACATTCAGCAGCGGATTCGGTTCAGAAACCGTCTATGAAGGCTTTTATTACTCCGATGAGGATGTTCCGTTCGGGTTCCAGGGGGCAAGCATGAGCTTTCAATCTGACGGCGGCGGTTGGAGCTGGCATGAATCCGATGGAGATAACTTCGAGTACACAGAAAAGATCCTCGGGAAATGGTACTGGTATCGTATGCACTTTTGAAAAGCAAAAAAAATAGGTTCTACAGCTGTAGATTTTCCAAAATTGATTGAAGACCTTCTAAATGCGGAGTAGGAAACTGTGGCATCGCTGACGATACCGAGTCAAAGCCCATCACGCTTTTCTGCAAGGACGCTACGCTCTACTGGGGTGAAGCTCGGGATTATGCGGTAGAAACCGGTACAAAAGCTGCCATTCTTCAGGCCAACAAAGAAAACGGTTGGATCATTTACTTCCTGAGCTTCAGCCTCTCGTCGGACGAACTTGTCTCCGTCGCGAAACAGGTCAAAATCACATAAACAAATTACGCAGATTAGTACCAAAAGGAGATACCGACAATGAAAAGAGAGGCAAAGAGACAGAAAACCTCATTCACGATTGTCCGAACCCTGTTGATTATCGTCATGGCGATCGCTGCTACCGTTGCCACCCTGCACATCGTCAAGGAATCCTTTCGTCCCACTGCGACCGAATCCCCCGATGACGGCGAGAGCACCAACATTTTCGATCAGGAGTCGCACAGCGAGGGCGCCCCATTGAGCGCGAACGCCTCGAGCCGCAGGGAGCGAAAAGAAAACTGTTATACTTTTCTGGTTGCCGCCAGTGATCAGAGCAGCGGAAATGCCGACGTCATCATGGTCGTCATGTATGATGTAGAAAATCAAAACGTCGGCATTGTTTCGATCCCGCGAGATACGCTCGTCGATCCTTCTTCCGTGTCGTCCCGATTTCCCAAGATCAACTCGACCTATCTGCACGGCGTCGAATCACTGCAATCGACCGTCGAGGATATGCTGGGAATCCCGCTCGATTATTACATGACTTTCGACACGTCTGGTTTTGTCGAGCTCATCGACACCATCGGTGGGATCGACTTTGACGTTCCTGTACACATGTCCTATGACGATCCCACGCAGGACCTCTCAATCCATTTTGAGCCCGGTCTCCAGCATCTAGACGGCAGGGATGCGCTTCGCGTCTGTCGCCTGAGATATAACGATGACGGAACTCTAGCTTACCCCGACTACGATATCGGACGGACACGGACGCAGCAGGGGATCATCAAGGCATCCATCAAGAAGGCGCTTTCCCAGCCGTGGAAGTTCAAGGAGTACCTAAGCATTTTCAGCAGCTATTGCAGCACCGATTTGAGCCTGGGTAATCTCCTGTGGCTCGCAGACTCCGCCAAGAATCTCGACACAGATAAAATTCAATCCGAAACCCTCCCCGGCAACGGCGAAGTTACTTGTAAAAACGTCAAATACTGCTATCAACTGTATGTCGACGATACCGTTGATATTGTGAATCGGCTTGTCAATCCGTACCTCACAGAGCGTACAAAACAGAACCTCAACATTTTCACTGTGGAATAGGGAATAAATGAACTATAGAGGCCTTTTTTCTGTTTGGGCACAATTTTACGTGCATTTCCCTTTCATCCAGATTATGTATCTGGCCTTTTGCACATAACAGAATACACACATTGGGCTAATAAGCTGTTTAACCATGCTCAAAGTAAAATAGAACTTCAACCGTCGTTTTTTCTGTTTGTTCGGTTGTCTCGGCTTGCATTGCAGGCTGGACAGTTCCCCCCTTCTCTTGGTATAATGCCACCAGCATAATAGGTAGGAGTTGCAGGCTATGTTGATTTATCTTCAAGTAATTGAAACAGAAGAAGACAAAAGCAAATTTGAAGACATATACCGAGAATACCGCGGACTTATGTACTACATTGCCTACAGACGTCTACACCATGAGCAAGACGCAGAAGATGCAGTACATCATGCATTTATGAAAATAGCTGAAAATATTACGGCTATTGATCCAGTGAGTCCAAAAACAAAGCAGTTTGTCGTAACTATAGTTGATAACAGAGTAACTGATATGCTGCGAATGAATGGCCGGCATCCCACCGCAGAATACAACGATGAAATTCTTAGCAGTTTGAGCTCCGAACTTCACACGGATGATTTGCTTACAGAAGCTATCCTCAAGCTTCCAGAGCAACAGCGTCATGTTATCTGGCTGAAGTACTATCACGGTTACAGCTTGCGAGAAATTTCAAAGATGTTAGGCATTACATTATCATGGGCACAGAAAATTGATCAGAGAGCGAAAAAACAACTTGAGATACTATACAAAGAAGGAGGCGGTGAATTTTGATCACGGATGCGCAGCTACGCAAAGCTGCTGAAAAATCCAGCGACTTATATCTGCGTTACGTAGAACAGGATTACAATTCTACCCCTCCTCATGAGTTCTCTGCATCGTTTGAAAAGAAAATCAGGAAGTTGAGAAAACGCGCAGATCATCCTTACTTCTATAAAACTTTGCACAAGGCTGCAGCTGTTATACTTGCAATCCTGATTAGCGGAAGTGCGTGGCTGGCTGTTGACACAGAAGCGAGAGCTGCCTTTTTCGGATGGGTCAAGGAAATATACGAAACATACTTTGTATATAGATTTGCAAGCAATTCCGATGAGGCATCAATCATATCCTATCGCCCAACATGGCTTCCAGATGGATATACAGAGTTATACTACGACAATACAGATAATACGACCTTTGTAGCCTATTCGAATGACGCTGGACAGATGATCAGTTTCAGCTATAGTAGTGCTACAGATGAGACATCATGGTTTATCGACAGAAACTCAACCATTGTTACACAGGTCGAGGTCAATGGTATGGCGGCGGATCTGTTTGAATCGACAGATTCGAACAATGCAAACGCAATTATATGGTCAAATGCTGACAACACCACTTTTTATATATCGGGATTTGTCAGCAGCCACGATATAATTCAAATTGCAGAAAGCATTCACGCACAGAAATGAAAATTTTGTCCAAAAGCGCCTCCCTCTATCGTACTTAATAATAGATACGATAGAGCGAGGCGCTTTTGAAATTTCACGAAAAGATATCTCTCTACTGGCGGAAATTTCAGTTCTTCATTCTGCCATATAGGAAAATAACGCGGAGGTAAACGATCTTTGGAAATTACATTTGTAAATCCCGGTGTCGATTACATGATTCAGAGTATCATGCATTTTCATGCCGAAGGAGAAGCTGAATTCTGGTCTGAACCTTTATACCATTTCTATCCGCAGCTTGACAAGGCATATGCCATAAGTTTGCCAGTTGCAGAAAGAAAAGACTACATTGAACGCACCATGAGGGCTGCGTATGCTGAACTGGAGGACACGATCAGCGAGAAGGTGACCTTATATTCTCATCACTGGAACGCTTGCAAAGCGCAGATTACAGCTGCTTTATCAGAGGCTTTCAGCATAGATTGCACAGGCCTTTTTAATGACCTGCGTTGCAATTTGAGTTTGAACCCTATTGAGCCGCGTTTTCTAAAAGAACACTGCTATGACACATTTTATTTGAACAGCGCAAAGGGTGCCATTGGCGGTGGAATACATGAAATCATACACTTTGTTTGGTTCTATGTATGGAACCAGTTGTTTGGAGATAACTACAACGAATATGAGCGTCCCTCGCTCAAATGGATATTGAGCGAAATGGTGGTCGAATCCGTGATGAGAGATGAGCGGCTCAGCTCCATCAACCCATATTTCCCGAGAGAAAACGGTGGATGTGTCTATCCGTACTTTTTCGATATGATGGTAGGTGGGCAACCAATTCTTGATACGTTAGACACCATGTACAGAAACCGAAATATTGAAGATTTTATGCGAAGCAGCTACGCCTATTGTCAAGAGCATGAAGCAGAAATTCGAGAACATATCCTAAAGTCAGAAGGATAGATCAAAATATATTCTATCAGCTGTGGAGATGTCAGCGGGGCACTTTGCTATTCGTTGACAACATCTTACATTGTCATAAAATCAAGCGCAATTAGTTTTTCCCTTCCACTTTTACTGCAGATACCGTAGAAGGAGTTGATTCACATTAAGCGCATTTTCATTGGCATCGCCATAATCCTATTTGCAATTTTGCTGGCTTTTCTTAATAACATGTGGCTGCCTTATATCGGAGAAATCGAGTTTAGAGCTATAAGCTTCTTTATAGGAATTATCGGTTTACTGTTAATCGTTAAAGGTGCCCTTGAAAAATGACATTCAGGAAGGCTGAGTATATGATTCAGAAAAAGCACAAATTTCTCATAATGCTTACGGCAGTGGTGCTTCTTGCTGTATTACTCCAGATGTTCCATGTACAGTACCGAATCAGCAAACTTTCAAAAACAGCTTATGGAATAAGCGCGGTAGGCACACTTAGCGAGCCTATTGAAGCTATCTTTTAATGCAGATACCACATAATTTTGTAGTCATATTGGTTATCCTTGGAAAATAGCAAGAAATGACTGCACCTATTAAGATCGCTGCAGTCCCAATTATGGTAGGCCATCACGGGATATCTTTTAATGCAGATACCACAAGTAACGACCATCTGCCGTCTCTGCAGTATCAAAGGCGGCGATAAGCACAATCTGCTTACCGCCGCCTAATTTATGCCGCTATTATTTCTTTGCGAGCTCGTCGGCGTCCTTACAGAGCCGTATGTATTTAGCCGCTTCCTCGGCGCTCATTCCGGCAAAGAACGTCCTGACGCAGGACGGGACATCGCCTTTCGGCACGATCCCAACCAGCGCATCGATGCTGATTCCTAAAGAGCGTGAAAAATGTGCGACTGTATCCAGCTTTGGATTAGTCTTTCCTCGCTCCAGGTCGGAAATGCTGCGGTCCGTCGTCCCGAGCTTTTCGGCCAATTCGATTTGTGTCAGGCCCAGTTCGCGCCGCGCCCTGCTCAGGGCAGCTCCAAAAAGATTGCAAATATCGTGCATACCTTCACCCTTTCCTATTGCTTTCATTCTAATTTGAACTTCACTTCTAATGAACGCTGTTTGGCTTCAAGATATTAGAAGTGCGGTTCTAATTACTTGCAGAAATAGCGAGGTATTTTATGAACAGGGAGAATCTGCGGGAGGTCCTGTAATAAAAGATTCCGGCGTTTGAACTTCCATATAGGTCCTCAGGCTGGAAGAACACGCCGGACACCACACAGGAATACGGTCAGAAATTAGAAGTAAACTTCTGCTTTGCGGAGCCGGGCTTCTTCTGTAATTATATTGATAAAAGTGCAAGCGTTCAGCTGCGGCTGTACGCTTGCACTTTTCTTATCCAGTGGCGATCACGTCCTGACTGCCGCTGCCGAGATCCACCGTTTCTGAAATTTTGTCCATTTCAAAATTTTCAGAACACGGAGGACTCAAATATGAAAAAACGAGATGCCTATCATCCCGACTATTTGAAAATATACCCCTGTCTGAAGGACCGTCCGGATATTTTGAAATTCCTGAGACAGTGCGACCGAAAGCAGGAGTATCTGGAATACGATTTGAAAGTAAATCGTATTCGCAAGAGCGAGCGGACGATGGAAACCGTGGTCATGCCGCAGAAAGAGGACTCCTATGAACGGCTCTTGGAGGAGCATCAGCAGTTCTCCCAGCAAGCCCCCTCCCCGGAGGAAGCTCTGCTCCATGAAATAGAGCTGGAAAATCTGCGATGCGCGGTGGAGCAGCTGTCGGATGATGAGAAATTTCTCCTCCATCTGCGTTATTGGTGCGAGCTCAGTCAGGTGGAGATCGCTCGGCAGCTCGGCACAACGCAGCAGAGCGTCAGCTATCAGGAGCGGTGCGTTTTGAGAAAATTAAAAAAACTTCTGAAAAATTGAAAATTCTTTTTGTAGAAATGCGTCCGTGGCGGGTACTTAAGTGAAGGGATCAAATACTCTTCTCCCTGCCGGACGAATCGGCGGGTTTTGCTCTTTGAAAAACGCCGAGATAACAGCGGCCATATCCGGTGACGAATAACGTCAGCTGACGGTCCCCTGACGAGGGGGAACAGCGATGCGGCGGGTGCGCCAAGACCACCTGCATCGGACAAGCTTCCGATGCCAATGAACGGCCTTTTAAGGTGCCAAGCGAAACTCACCCAGCCAAAAGCAGGCGTGGCGGCCTGTCTTGCAATGATCCCGTCAGTCTATAATGGTACATCCTGTCCAGCCACAGTCTCAAGCGATGGGGGCAGCTCGGAGAGATCCTCGGAGGGGTGAGATTCCCGATGGGCGCTGCCAGGCGCCGGTTCGTTCAACCGCCCGACAGTCCGGGAAGTAGTGTCGAATAGGACTGAGCAAAGACAAATTTCAGAAACGGCCAGGGCCGCTCTGCCATTCAGGGCAATGTAAGATGCTGCCAACAAACAGCAGAGCGGCCCTCGCATTCAAATGAAAATACGGCGGTCAGGATACCTGACCGCCGTATTCTGAACTTATTTCATTTCTGCCAGCAAATGTGTTTTCAGCAATGCGTTTTGCAGCGCTCTATGATCCTCGTGCGACTGCCACCAGCAGGGCTGGAGAAAGTCCAGCGCCTTTTCCGCCCACCGGTAATCCTCGCGCCGAAGGTCACCCCTCGCGGCGCTGCGCTGGAATTTTCGATTCTGCTCCCGCACGGCGCGATCAACGCTGTCGCGGTTTAGGTACAAATCCAAAAAGCCGCACACGATCGCGGCCTCTTCTGTCGTATAAAACATTCTTCCTCCTCCAATCACAAACGCGTTCCATTGTAGCATGACGTACGCACTTTTGAAACTGACTGTTTCCACAAGATTCCTCGCAAAAGTTTTATACAAACAGTTGTTCGATTTATAGCGTTATGCTATACTGGTAGACACTAAGAGCGAGGAGGTGCACCATGCGGCGGACATATATCGCCATTGACTTAAAATCGTATTATGCGTCTGTCGAGTGCATGGAGCGCGGCCTTGACCCGATGACGACCAATCTGGTCGTAGCAGATCTTAGCCGCACGGAGAAAACCATTTGTCTCGCGGTATCGCCTTCTCTGAAGGCATACGGCATCCCCGGCAGAGCGCGGCTTTTCGAAGTGGTTGAGCGCGTCAAGGAGGTCAACGCCGAACGGCGGCGCAAAGCAGACGGCAATCTTTTTGAAAAGAGCTGCGATGCCCACGAACTGGCGACTGACCCGTCGCGCGCGGTGGGTTATCTTGTCGCGCCGCCGCAGATGGCGAAATACATTCAGATCAGCACGCAGATCTACAATGTCTATCTCAAATACATCGCACCCGAGGACATCCACGTCTACTCCATCGATGAAGTGATGATGGATGTGACCAGCTACCTTGAGACGTATCACATGACCGCCCGCGAGTTGGCAAAGACCATGATCCTCGATGTGCTGCACACCACGGGCATCACGGCCACGGCGGGCGTCGGAACGAATCTCTACCTCTGCAAGGTCGCCATGGACATCATGGCGAAGCACGTCGCGCCGGATGAAAATGGCGTCCGCATCGCGGAGCTTGACGAAATGAGCTACCGCAGGCAGCTCTGGGCGCACCGTCCGCTGACGGACTTTTGGCGCGTCGGAAGGGGTTACGCCAAAAAGCTCGAGGCCATCGGTATCTACACCATGGGCGACATTGCAAAATGCTCCATCGGCAAGCCGAGCGAATACTACAACGAAGAGCTGCTCTACCAGATGTTCGGCATCAACGCAGAGTTGCTCATCGACCACGCCTGGGGCTGGGAGCCATGCCGGATGGAAGACATCAAAGCGTACCGGCCGGAGACAAACAGCATCAGCTCCGGGCAGGTTTTGCAGTGTCCGTACTCTTGTGATAAAGCGCGTCTTGTTGTGCGCGAGATGGCGGATGCCGTCGCAATGGATCTGCTTGAAAAACGCCTCGTGACCGACCAGCTCACGCTGACGGTCGGCTACGACATTGAAAACACCGCAGGCGGCAATTTCCGCGGCGAGATCGTGACGGACCGCTACGGCAGGAAAATCCCCAAGCATGCACACGGTACAGCGAATTTACCGCGCAAGACGTCCTCTGCGCGCAGCATCATGGATGCCGTTCTCAGCATTTATGACGAAAAGGTCAACCACAAGCTGTCCGTCCGCAGGATCACCATCACAGCGAACAAGATCGTGAGCGAGGACGATGTTCCGCAGGAAGCCGAAGCGCCGGTGCAGTTCAACCTGTTCGACGATATCGCGGCGCAGGAACAGCAGCACAAGGACGAGGAAATCAGATTGGAACGCGAGCGCAAAATACAGGAAGCGATGCTGGGCATCAAGAAGAAGTTTGGCAAGAACGCGATTCTGAACGGCGGGAGCTATTTAGACGGCGCGACCGCCCGAGAGCGCAACGGCCAGATCGGAGGGCACAAGGCATGAGCGGCAAATACGACGATATCATTGACCTCCCGCATCCGACCTCGCAGAACCATCCGCGCATGTCGCTGCATGACCGCGCGGCGCAGTTTTCCCCTTTCGCCGCCCTCACCGGCCACCACGCCGCCATCACGGAAACAGGTCGGCTGACGGACCGGCGCATCGAGCTTGATGAGAGCGAGATCGCGCGCGTCGACGCGGAGCTGCAGCATCTTCAAGAACTGCTCCCCGGCAGGCCAACAGTGTCCATCACCTACTTTGTGCCGGATGAGAGGAAAAATGGCGGGAGCTACCAGACCGTCACCGGCGAGGTCAAGCGCATCGACGCAGTCAACGGCGTGATCCAAATGACGGATCGGAGAGAGATACCGATCGAAGATGTTTTTAGCGTTGAGTTAGAATTGTGAAGATTCTCGGGAGGCTTATCAGTAGACTCAAAAGCAAGTGCTTGTCCAGAGTATCCCTCTATGATATACTTTGCTATATACATAAAGATAGAGTGAGGGCCTGATATATGGACGAGAATAACCAAATCCAGTTTACAAATCTGACGCTCGATTCTGCATTTCAAAAGTTCTATACTGTTCCGGATTATCAACGAGAGTATGTCTGGAAAGAGGAACAGGTGGAGCAGCTTCTGGCTGATATTACGGAGGCGTTTCGGGCAAATCGCAGCAAAGACTATTTTGTGGGAAGCGTCGTTGTCTATCCCAACGGAAAGGCTTTCGAACTGGTTGACGGCCAGCAGAGAATGACAACGTTCTTTATTCTTCTCTGTGTATTGAAAAGCTTTTATCAGAGCAATGGTATCGACACCGGAATTTTTGAACAGTGCATTCACGGGACTACAGTAGACGACTCTGGGCGTCCAGTCAGCCTATATCATCTTGAATTGCAGTATGAGGATACGAGCTCTTGTTTGCAGACGATTTCTAAAGTGAAGTTTCCGATTGAAGATAAGGATGCTACCGGAAAAGATAATCTGCTTTTCAATGCCGCAAATACGATTTATAAGTATATCCTACAGCAATTTCCATCGTTCGACAATGATCTCGCCCCTTTCACGGGATATGTTCTTAGACGGGTTCGCTTTGTGCAGATAGAGACCCATGATATGAGCGACGCGTTAAAGATATTTGAGACGATCAATCAGCGCGGCATTGGTTTAACGCCGATGGATCTCTTGAAAAATATGATATTCCGGCAGGTCAAAAGAGAACAATTCGGCGAGCTCAATGTGAGATGGAAAAGAATGGTCGACCTTCTGCAAAAAGGAAAGGCGAAAGAGCTTCCGCTTCGTTTCCTGCGTTATTACTTGATGGCGACCTATGATACTACGGTAGGAACGAAAGATGGAATCCTCCGTGAGGACAGTATCTACAACTGGCTGAATTCGCAGAAAGACCGATGCGGTTATGAAGACGATCCGTTTGGTTTTGTCCAGGGGCTTACGACAGGCGCAGAGCGTTACATGTTCTATTTGACCGGCGGTGACGGAGCCGGAGACAATCATTTGAAAAATATTGTACGGCTGGGCGGCAGTGCTTCAAAACTTCACCTCTTGCTGCTGCTGGCCGCAGTCAACATGGATGAACAGGCACTAACACATTTGAAGGCGCTGCTGGAGTCGATGGTCTATTATTCAACGGTCAATCAGATCAAGACAAATGAGCTTGAACGGCTATATGCGCAGTGGTGTAAACAAATACGCGAGATCCATACCGATGAAGAACTCACATCTTTCATCAATAACAAAATCAAGCCGACCATATCTCAATGGAAAGTCAATAACCGCTCTAATTTCATGCGTATTGGCTTTGACTCCATGCAGCAATACAGGGTCAAATTCATTCTTGCGCGTATCACAAAGTATGTCGATGTGAGAAGGAAAAATGGCGGAGATGCATCGAACGTCGCGGAGTTCTATGAAGGCGGCATTGAAATCGAGCACATCATGCCGCAGAAGTATTCGGCAGCTTATGGAATCTCCGAAGATGACTACAATGCAGCAAAGCAGCGACTGGGAAATCTGACGCTTCTTGAAAAAACGATCAACGCATCTATTGGTGACGATGCCTTTGCAAGTAAATCGGAAGCGTACAGACAGTCAGCATATTATCTGACGAGGTCGATCGCTCAGCTTGACGATGTAGGTCAGCAGACTGCAATCAACAGGATGAATCAAAAACTCAGGTCGTGGAGCAGTTGGGGGCCTTCGATGATTGAAGATAGACAGGCTATCTTGTATGACTTGTCAGAAGAAATATGGAGCATCGATTAAAATAGCACACAGAAACCTGTAGTGAGAACACCCAAGCCCATTTGAAAGATGGGCTTGGGTGTTCTCACTACATAAACTGGAAAACCTGTCTAAATTGGTGGGGTTCCTCTTACTTAAAAGTATTTATTCTACAGGGTGTCTTAAATTACTGTTCTCTATCGTATTTAATAGATGAAATTAGAGTACCATTCGCCTCCTGTCAAATTCCACACAATATATAACGATATAAAGGAGCTGAATTCATGAATCACAAATTCCCCATAATTCCTGATTCATTAGAGCCAAGCCTGTCTGCAGCAATTACATTTGGAAGCTCATCCTTGGTTTTTCTGATTCTATCATTCATAACTGGGCGAATCCTTTTCAGCTTTTTATTTTCTGTTTCGCTTCTTTTATGTATATGGGAAATCAGAGAATTGCTGTATCGCCGAAAGGAACGCGGTCATCTATCTGCACAGAAATGCTCTGAAGCAGAGCATCAGACGTTAGGTATCACTTACCCGCGAAATAAAAACAGTCGCAGGATGCAAAAAGCGGTCGGAGTATTCTTGTTCATCATTATTAATGTAATCATGCTCTATAGCTTTACAACAGACAGCGCAGAACTGTCAGCGATTTTCGGTGCGGCCACACCCTTGATTATGATTCTGCTTGACTACAACGCTGTACGCTTCACTTGGCAAGAGATCAAGCTTCAGAAATTTCGGTTGGCGGTGTACGCCTTGTCGCTCCTGCTATTTCTTTACCCTCTGTTGACGACGCTTGGTATTCTCTCAATCCAGGATTTGGTTCCTGAACAGATTTGGTTTAAGGTAAATTTACTTCTCGGACTCGCCTTTGCGCCACTTCTTCTGGCGACAATTTACTTCATCATTCGTGACACTTGGCGGCGCATGTATAATAGGCCACTGTAATGGTGTCATATTGAAAAAGGAGGGAAACCTGATGAAAAACGAGCGTTCGTATTCTGCGAAAAGTATTCTGATTGCTCTGGGCAAGTCAGCATTATATCTGCTCTTTTTCCTTGCGGTTCAGTTTTTTGTGGTTGTTATCTATGGCATCGTAGTTGCTGCTAATGCAGCAATCAACGGAGAAACAGACCTTGTTCGGGGGGCACAGACGGTCGCCAATCAACTCCTTGGCCGAGTGTCAGCACTTACGCTGATTGCGTGCCTGCTTACTGTCGCAGTGCTGCTATCATGGTTTTGGCTACGAAAAAGGCCGCTTGAAGATGCAGCGAGCCTTCGCCCTTGCAGCAGATGGACAATGGGATTCTGCATCTTTGGCGCGATGGGACTTTTCGTGCTAATCAGTCTGGTGCTCTACCTACTGCCAGAACGCTGGATGGCCGAGTACGGAAAAGCAATGACTCTTAGTACAGAAACTGGCTTGATTCCGGCACTGGCTATGGTGGTCGGTGCACCTCTTGCAGAGGAACTGGTGTTCCGCGGAATCATTCAATCTCGGCTGGAACAATCCTTGCCTGCATGGATAGCGGTTGTGCTGCAAGCTGTGCTTTTTGGACTCATCCATGGAACTCCCGTTCAAATAGGTTATGCGTTCATCATGGGTTTGCTCTTTGGTCTACTCCGCTGGCGTACTGGGAGTATCCTCTCCACGCTTGCTGCACATGCTGCCTTCAATGCAATGAATGATCCGCTCGGACTTCTTGGCGACTTCGCAGAGAGTTGGTATTTTCTTGTTGTCATAATCGCCGTGAGCGCGGCGGGCTGTGTGCTCTGCCGTCGTGGGCTATCAGAGCTTATGGCATCTCCAGTATATGGGACAAAACATATATTGCCAACCGACAGCGGGATGGGCCAAAGCAGCGATGCCTTTTAGTAATGAATTCGCCGTATCACATCAGTATCTTCAAAGGCAATATTGATGAGTGTCCACCAACTCATTCCCATTGCAGATGTTTTCAGCATTTAATTCTTCCCATAAAAAGTGCCATAACGAGAACACCCAAGCCCATTTGAAAAACGGGCTTGGGTGTTTTCATTATAACTCAACTTAAATCACAAAAGGAGGACTTCAAATGAATCCCAACGCAGATTATCTTGGCATCGTCACCCTGCTCCGCGGTCTGCGGGAGCGCGGGCTTGTCAGTGGCAGCGAAGCAAAAAAGATCGCCGCGCGTCTGATGGTACAGCTTGGCGCGGACATCATTATTTCTCTCTGATTTCTCGCTTTTGGGTATAGCTATTCCGGATGCTTCATGGTATTGTGTGTTACTGAAAAAGGAGGTGTCAGCGCAATGAACGACAGCGAGAAAACCACAGGCTCTCTCGCCCTGAAGCCAAAGCCGCGGATCATCACCATCCCTGCCACCGGGCAGGATCTCACGCGCCCCCTCCGGGTGGCGGCATACGCCCGCGTCAGCTCGGACTCCAACGATCAGCTCCACTCCTATGCAGCCCAAACCACTTACTTTGCAAAGCTCATCAACAGCAATCCAAACTGGATATTTGCAGACATCTATGCCGATCAGGGTATCACCGGCACATCCGTCGAAAAGCGGGATGACTTCCTGCGGATGATGGAAGATTGCCGCAGCGGCCGCATTGACCGTATTCTTGTCAAATCCACCTCTCGCTTCGCACGCAACACCAAAGAAAGTCTGGAGGCCGTGCGAGAACTGAAGTCTCTCGGTGTCAGCGTCTACTTCGAGGAGCAGAACATCGATACCGCACAAGCCACCGGCGAAGCCCTCACCGCAGTATTCTCGGCGCTGGCGCAAAAAGAGAGTGAAGCCATCTCAGAGCGGATGCGTCACAGCTATCAGATGCGGATGCAGCGCGGCGTCTTCTCTACCCGCTGCGCCCCCTACGGCTACCGGCTGGTCGATAACCAACTGGAGGTCATCGAGGACGAGGCCGTTGTCATCCGGCAGATCTTTGACCGCTACCTCTCCGGCATCAGCATGGAGGATATCGCAAAGGAGATCACGGCGCTGGGTATCCCCACCAAGAAAAATACCCCCTTCTGGCAGGTTCGCAGTATCCAGTATATTCTGCGCAATGAAAAGTACATCGGGAACTCGCTGGTACAGAAGACCTACGCCACGGTCACTCTCCCCCACCGAAAAAAAGAAAACAAGGGCGAGGAGGATCAATACCTTATTGAAGAAACCCATCCGCCTATCGTCAGTCAGGAGGTGTTCGACAAGGTCCAGCAGCTCTTATCCCGAAAAAGCGCTTTCATTCCGCCTCGAGCCAGTGCTCCCCACCCGTTCTCCTGCAAGATCGTGTGCGGACACTGCGGAGCAATCTGCAAGCGAAAGGTATGCCGCGGCACCGCCTATTGGGTATGTCAGACGCATGAAAAAGGTGCCGAAAGCTGTCTCACCATGCAAACGCCCGAAGCGGAGATCACAGAAGCCTTTCTCCGTGTATACTTCCGTCTCAAGCGGTACGGGGAGGAAATTCTCACACAACTCATCCAAGCTCTCCAGACTGCCAAGACCGGAAGACTTCTCTGGAGTGATGATATCATTTCACTCAACAATCGAATCGCAGATATTGCAAGTCAGGAACGATTGCTGGCCCAGCTCAAGCAGCAGGCCATCGTCGATCCTGACATTTTTATATCCCGCAGCAACCAACTGGCTGAACAGCGCCGCGAGGCAAAGCTGAAGAAATCCCGCATACTGCGCGCCGAGTACGATCAGACGATCCAGCGCACGCAGGAACTTCTGGACATTCTGGAAGAAGGGCCGGATCTGCTGATGACCTTTGACGGGGCGCTGTTCAGCGAGTTGGTTGAGAAAATCACCATTCAGAATAACAGCACAGCAATCTTCCGGCTCATCAACGGGCTGGAACTTCCCGAACACTTTGAAAGGAGAAAATAACGACATGGCATCCAAACGGAAAATGGTCTTCGGCTACCGCATGGAGTTTGGGGATATCATCCCCTCCCCCAATGAAGCAGAAACGGTGCAGTACATCTATGCAACGTACCTCACCGGCGCATCCTTCCAGCATCTTGCAAAGGAACTCGATAAAAGGGATGTTCCTTACGATGCAGGCAAACACTGGAACGTAAACATGGTTGCTCGGATTTTGGAGGACAGCCGCTATATCGGAACGGAGGTCTACCCCGCACTCATATCTGCGGAGCAGTTTCAGGCAGTACAGGAGCGTCGAAAGCAGAAACGCTCTATTCCCTCTCGAACCCCCGCGCAGGCCGCGCTTTACAGGCTCTGCGGCGGCACAGTCCCCGACAGCGTTGCGCGAAAAGTTCTCAAGATATTGAATCAGGTGGTAGGCGATCCGCAGCTCATCAAGATAGAGGCATTCGGTGTTCCCGGCACAGAAGATATTCGGCGGCTCCGGCTGGAGCTGGACAGGCTTCTGCATACGCCGCCCGTGGATGAAGAAGTAGCACGGCAGAAAGCGATGGAGCTTGCGGTCTTGACCCTTATAAGTGTTCAGATGGAGGAATACGAAGCCCACCGCCTCCGCAGCATCTTCGGGCGAAGGTCAAAGATGACCGAGCTGGACGCAGAACTGCTGCGACAGGGAGTTCAGAGCGTCGAATGTCAGGGCGACGATGTGCGCGTCCATCTGAAAAATGGTCAATGCCTGGAAGCATAGGCCATTCCTAAGATTTGCGAAAGGAGTGTGACCGCTCATGGCAGAGCCTCGTCCGAAAAGAAAAATCATTATCATTCCAGCTAAAAAGGAATCCCCGCAGGAACAGGCAAAGAAACGAAATCTGCGCGTCGCCGCTTACTGCCGCGTATCCACCGGTGATGAAGAGCAGCTGACCAGCTATGAGAACCAGAAAGCGTTCTACACCGAGAAGATCATGAAGAATCCTGATTGGACGATGGTGGACATCTTCGCGGACGAGGGCATCACAGGAACCTCCACCTGCCGGCGCAAGCAGTTCCTTCGCATGATCCGCCAATGTCGGCAGGGCAAGATCGATATGATCCTCGCCAAGTCTGTCTCCCGCTTCGCCAGAAACACGCTGGATACCATCAGCTATACCCGTGAGCTGCGAAGTCTCGGCATCGCCGTGATCTTCGAGGAGCAGAACATCAACTCCATTCATCCGGAAAGTGAGTTCCTCATTGCGCTCCACGCCGCCTTCGCCCAATCCGAAAGTGAATCCATCTCCGCTAATGTCCGCTGGGGCAAGCGTCAGTCCATCAAGGACGGCAAGGTCACCTTTCAATATAAAACCATGCTGGGCTATAAGAAAGGGGTGGATGGTAATCCTGAGATCATTCCGGAAGAAGCAGAGACGGTTCGCCGGATTTTTGAACGCTACCTTGCCGGAAAAAGCATTCAAAACATCCGGCAGGCGCTGGAGGCCAGTGGTGTCCGCAACGCTGCCGGAACGACGGAATGGACCACCAGCAACCTGCGCGCCATCCTCACCAATGAAAAATACTGCGGGGACGCCCTGCTTCAGAAAACCTTCATCAAGGATTGTATCAGCAAAAAAGCAATATTGAATACAGGGCAGCTTCCCAAGGTCCTCATTCAGGACAACCATGAAGCTATCGTCAGCCGCGAGATGTTCGATGCCGTACAGCTTGAAATTGCGCGGCGCCGTGCGCAGGATGGGCGCACAAGAAAAAGCGCCCCTACCGGACGCGGCAAATTCAGCGGCAAGTATGCACTCAGCGGACTGCTGTTCTGCGCGGAATGCGGCACAGCCTACCGACGCGTCGTATGGACACAGCACGGCGAAAAGCGCGCGGTATGGCGCTGCACGAGCCGCCTGGACTATGGAAAGAGATACTGCCTGCATTCTCCGACGCTGGACGAGGGGCCTCTCCAACAGGCCATACTGAGCGCCGTCAATTCTGCCATGTCCGATCACGGCACTCTGACCGCGCAGCTTATTGACACAATGGAGCAGGAACTTGCCCCTATCCCCGGCGAGAGCATGAGTCTCGGAGATATTGACCGAGCCATGGAAGGCTTGGGACAGCAGTTCAACGATCTTCTGCGAGAAGCCGCCGATGCGAATAACGCTGACAACTACACTGCACAGTTCCAATCCATCTCCACGGCAATGGCAGAGTTCAAGCGCCGCAAAGCCAAGATTCTGCAAATTCGTCAGGAACAGGAGCAGACGAACCGCCGTGTGCAGGCGGTCGCGTCGGTGCTGAAAACTGCGTCAAGTGAGCTTACGGAATGGGATGATAATGTGATCTATCAGCTCTTGGAGAAGGTCACCGTCCTGTCCCGAGAGCGCATTCGTGTGACGCTGCGGGATGGGCTGGAAATCGAGCAGGCTGTGGAACAGCCGAAAAGGAGGAAATTCACATGATTTATGCGACTGGCGATTGTCACGGAAACTTCCGGCGCTTCCAGCCGGAATACTTCCCGGAGCAAGCTGGGATAACGAAGAACAATGTGGTCATCATCGCCGGCGACTTCGGCGGCGTTTGGTTTGGCGACAGCCGCGACGATGAAACGCTGGACTGGCTGGAACGCCTGCCCTTCACGCTGGCCTTCGTCTGCGGAAATCATGAGAACTACGACGCGCTGGAACGATACCCTGTGGTGGAATGGCACGGCGGCAAGGTGCATCGCATTCGCCCTCATGTGCTGCACCTGATGCGCGGTCAGATCTTCGAGCTGGAAGGTTACCGCTTCTTCACCATGGGCGGCGCAAAAAGCCACGACATCGAGGATGGGATTCTGGAGCCGGATGCCCCGGATTTTGAGCGAAGGCTCATGATGCTCCAGCGCAAGCCCAGAGCGAGATACCGCATCAACCATATCTCGTGGTGGGCGCAGGAGCTGCCCTCCGATGAGGAATATGACCAGGCGCGGCGAAGCCTTGACGCGGTCGGCTGGCAGGTGGACTACATCATCACCCACTGCGCTCCCACTAGCATCGCCCTCGCGGGGAGCCGACACAACGAGGCAGATCGGCTCACGGACTTTCTACAGGAGGTACGGGAAAGAGCAACATATCACTACTGGCTGTTCGGCCACTACCACGACAACCGAGCCATTGATGAAAAACACATCCTGCTGTGGGAGCAGATCGTGCGGGTCATATGAAACAAGTCAAAGCAGAGAAAAGCACGGTGACATCGCCGTGCTTTTTCTGCTTTGAGCGTTGATCAGGCGCACCGCGCCGGAAAGGAGAAAGCCAATGAATATCCGCAAGCCCACAGATTACACCGCCATGTTTGCCACGCTGGACGCGCTTATGGCGGCGCAGCTTCCGCAGATGGAATTGTACTGTGAAATTGGCCGAGTGGTCAGCGGCAGAGTTGAAAAAGGTGCGGCTGTCGCGGCGTCGGAATACCTGCAAACGGCCTATCCCGCAGCCGAGGGCTATTCTCCCCGCAATGTGCGCCGTATGCGCGCGTTTTACGCAGCCTACGAGGAATCCCCTGAAATCATGCAGCTGGCGATGAACCTCGGCTGGACGCGGAATGCGGCGATTTTAGAGCGGTGCGGCAGCAACGAGGAGCGGGCGTGGTACATCCGAGCTGTGCTGCGCTTCGGATGGAAGAAAGGCAAACTACTGGAAGCCATAGAATCTCAGGCATGGCTGCATTCTTCTCTCGACGCGCAGGCGGTTTCCTGCTATACTGGAGAAAAAGAAATCTCTCAGGAGAGCGAGTGCGATGATGAAAATACTTTTTGTGTGTCACGGCAATATCTGTCGCAGCCCGATGGCCGAGTTCGTGATGAAGGACTTGGCCAAAAAAGCAGGGCTGGCGGCACAGTTTCATATCGAATCGGCGGCAACCAGCCGGGAGGAGATCGGCAACCCGGTCTATCTTCCGGCGCGGCGCAAGCTATCCGAGCGCGGAATTTCCTGCGGCGGTCACGCGGCGCGGCAGCTTACGAAGCGGGACTACGACGAATACGATCTGCTGATCGGCATGGACAGCGCGAACCTGCGGAATATGCACCGCATCTGCGGCGGCGACCCGGACGGCAAGCTGCACCTCCTGATGGACTACACCGACTGCTCCCACGATGTTGCCGACCCGTGGTACACGGGCGATTTCGAGGCAACGTGGCAGGATGTGCTGGCGGGCTGCCAAGGGCTGCTGCATAAACTGATGGAGGGAAACGAAAAATGCTGATGAATTCCAACGAATATCTGAATATCGTCGAATCGATTAAGCAGGAGATCCGCACGGCGCAATACCGTGCGACGGTCAGCGTCAATCGTGAGCTGCTGGTTCTCTACCACTCCATCGGCGAGGTCATCAACGAGCACAAGACATGGGGCAACAAATTTGTTGAAAATCTTGCCGCAGACATTAAAATGTCTTTTCCAGACGCCACCGGCTACTCGGTGAGAAACCTGAAATACATGGCGAAGTTCGCATTGCGTTTTCCCGATAAGGAAATTGTGCAAGCGGCGCTTGCACAAATTACTTGGTATCACCATATTGCCCTAATGGATAAGGTAAAGAGCGCAGACGAGCACATTTGGTATGCCGAACAAGTTGCTAAGAACGGCTGGTCCCGCAATGTGCTGGTCCACCAAATCGAAAGCGGGCTGTATCAGCGGCAGGTGCTGGCAGAGAAGGTGTCCAACTTTGAAAGCCGTCTACCGTCTCCGCAGAGCGAACTCGCGGCCCAGACGATGAAAGACCCGTATATCTTCGATTTTATTCCTTTCAAAGAGGATATGATAGAGCGTGACATCGAGCAGGCTCTGGTCAAGGATGTGACAAAGCTCCTGCTGGAGCTGGGGACCGGCTTTGCGTTCCTCGGCAATCAGTACCACCTCAATGTGGGCGGCGATGACTTCTACATCGACCTGCTGTTCTACAACCTCAACCTCCGCTGCTATGTGGTGATCGAGTTGAAAACCGGTGAGTTCAAGCCGGAATACGCCGGACAGCTTAACTTCTACCTCTCTGCCGTGGATGGCATCCTGAAAAAAGGGCAGGACAATCCCTCGATCGGCCTGCTGCTCTGCAAGAGCAAGAATGACCTCGTGGCAGAGTATTCGCTCAAGGACATGAGCAAGCCCATCGGCGTCAGCGCCTATCAGATCACCAGCAACCTGCCGAAAGAACTGGAACGCCAACTACCGTCCGTGGAGGATATTCAGAAGCGGATCAAAACTTGAGACGAAAGAAGAGTCATAATATGGCAATTAATTCGCATGTTCAAATTCCTGCTCAAATTTTGAAAAACTTTCGTGACGAATCTGACCCGGAGAAAAAAGTTTGGTATTTAGATATTTCGAGTGGAAGAATATATAAAACAGCAGCAAGCAAATTAGGAACGTCTAAGGGGTATTATTCTATGGCTGGTGAGGATTTCTGGAGTCGGAGCTTAGAGTCCCCTTTGGGCGCGTTGAATAAAAAAATTCGTACGTTTTGCGAGTCTGGAACAGAGAGAGTAATAGTGACCTCTGAAGATATTGACTTGGTAAAACGATATATTAAAGCTGCAGCAATTAGAAGCGATCTTGCATATAAAGCAATGCGAGAAGAGAGTATAACAGCAAGCATGTTTTCGGAACAAGATAATCATGATGCATTATCATTTTTTGGCATGAATATAAATGGAGAATTCGATTATTGGATTGAAGACCTCTCGTTAGCTATTGTGGTAAATAAGACAAACCGCTATCTTGTTGTTCCACGCAACTGTTATTATTGCGTGCCAAGGAATCAAATGCCAAATTTTGTAGTCCCAATATCACCTAAGGGGGCACTTTTGCTATTGCCGATAGAGGAAGTGCAAAAAAATGATGGCGGATGTGCCGTAATAGACGACCCGATGCAGATAGAGTTGTTGAATGTTTTTGCGTTAAAGTATGAATACATGTTTAATGCAGATTTTGTCGCTTCAAATTGTAGGAAAGAGCTGGAAATTCTTAAAGACTATCAAGAAAAGAATAAAGTTGTACTAAACGCTTTGAGAACTGTAAATAGGTAGATAGCAATAAGAAACCCTTTTACAATATTTACAGAGCTTGATTTAAGGATATAAGGAATTAAAAGAGAGGAGGGGCGCGAGTAGTCTGGGAAATATCCAGATTGTCGCACCCTTCCAAAAGTCCTCGAAATCGTCTGATTTCGAGGACTTTTGCTTTTCATAAGTTACCATTTTCAGATACCGCTTTTTTCTGACCCAAACGCTGACCCCAACGGGAGCGGGTAGCGGAAAGCATCAGACGGCACGGGAGAGGATATTGCCCATCGTCTGCGCCGCCTTGAGCTGCGCGTCGGTGGTCACATGGGCGTAGGTGTCCAGCGTGAAGCCTGCGGAGTAGTGTCTGAGCATACTGCTGACCGTTTTCACGTCCACGCCGTTTTGCAGGGCCATCGTCGCGAAGGTATGCCGCAGATCGTGGAACCGTACCTTTGGCAGTCCTGCCCGCGCCAGTACCCGGAGCAGCATATGCAGCACGCTATCTGGGGAGATGGGGTTGCCGTTCGGCGATGGGAATACATACTCACCAGTTACTTTTTTCTTCTGCGCCTCGAGAACTTCTATTGTATCTCCAGAGATGGAGATGTTGCGATAAAAGTTTTTTTGCTTTCAGCGGCACCTCCACCACCCTCCCATTTGGGCGGGGAATCGCTCTTGGATAAATCACAGGCCGCTCCTTGGCACATATAATGTATCATAGTATCATGAAAACTGGGTATACAAGAGCTCAGCATAGAGGAGGGACTAATATGAGTCGATATCCATTTCAAGCCAAGCAACTCTCTTATGGTTATATTTCATTCGTGCCATATTGTGATCCTGATACGTTATACTTGCACCATAATCGATATTATACGAAAAAGGTTCAGGAGCTCAATCGGCTTGTCGTACAGCACCGTCTGGAAGACACAAGCCTGGAGAATCTTCTCACTCAGAAAATCAATTTGCCCATTGTCCAGGAAGAACAGTTAAAATCGGCAGCGGGCGCCGTCTACAACCACGAACTATACTTTGACAGCATCCAAAATGAAATCGGATCCCCGCCGCTTAACCGTTTGGTTGGAGTCCTGATCTCTATCTATGGCTCCATGCCAAGATTCAAACGGCTGCTACTTGAGGCCGCTGAAAGTATTCCTGGTTCTGGGTGGGTCTGGCTGGTTTCTGAAAGGAACGGAGGGCCCCACATTGCAATTACGCGCGATAATGAAGCGGTAGCGTTGGATTCAGTGCAACCCATTTTGGCTATTGATATGTGGGAACACGCATATTTTCTGGATAATCAGTTTGATAAGGAAAAATATTTGGATGCTTGGTTTTCCTTTATTGACTGGGAGAAAGCAGAAAAGCGGTTTCTAACTTCATATTATTGATGTCATATAATGACACAAAATATCTCGCATATTCCCGTTTCTCTGTGAACTCCCTCCACTCACTTTGGTGTAGCAAATGGAGTAGCGGTTACATGCTTGGCAACGGTTTCCGCTTTTGAGTCTCTACACGTCTCCTTTCATCAATGAACCCGCGTTTATTCAATATGCGCAACGTCCTCTTAGCTTTGGGGTGGGCACAGACGCACGCCGTTGCTATTGTGCAGACATTTACTTAAAAAAACGCACCTGTCTCGCATATCACGGAAAACGCCATACTATATGTGCCGTCATTCCCATGCTGATGAAACAAGCCGCTGTCACAATCTGAAGGTCAATGCGGCTGGGCTGGAGCAGGCTATATTCCTCACGCTGAAAAAGCCGCGTGTGATGAACTGCTTTTGAAAACAAAAAATGCGTATGCCGCAGTATTGGCATAGGTGAAACAAAAGCAGAATGAACAGGAGCGGCAGAACAGTCAACAGGAGGCAGTAAAAGCAGTTTTCAGTGTCAATGGGCTGACAACCGCACTGACCAGTCTTCTGATTGATAAGGTGTATGTGTTCCCCGAAAAGCGTATCGAGATCGCATACAAAAACAAGGACATTTTTTGAGAGGGGAGTAATTTAAAAATCGCTTTTATTGCAGGATAGGCTCAATCAGCTTAGCTTTGAGTCCTTTCCGATGAAGCCGAAAAGCCCCGCAAGTTTTTCGGCGCCTATCTGGATCGCGCTGCGCTTGAAGAACCTTCAAGCGCAGAATAAAAATTTTTGTCGTGTGCTTGACATACGGGTGGCGGAGATCGTGGAATCGGATGCGGGGCAGCCCCGCACGTTTCAGAACCCGCTGGAGCATGTGCAGCACGCTGTCCGGGGACATGGGGCCTCCGGTGGGCGATGGGAATACCCATTCGCTGTTACCCGTTTTTCTTCTTTGTTGCATCAGAACGTCTATCGCGTCTGCCGACAGAGGCAGTGTGCGGTAGGCGTTTTTTGTTTTCAGCGGCATCTCAA
>OIXG01000880.1_pt1 | contig 33219 bp, 26 predicted proteins | sample 1587731 | NCBI WGS metagenome assembly OIXG01 (sample SAMEA3888908, study PRJEB22519) | human gut metagenome | biome: human gut; feature: human-associated habitat; material: faeces | place: Denmark | collected 2010 | reverse complement strand
GCGCTGCTTCCCTCACGGTGTATGCACTCCGGCTGCGGGTATTCAGTTGTCGAGGCGTCATGAAACTTTTCGCTTTCGCTGTGTTCACCTTTATGTTAGAATAATTTCAAGGCGGCTTACATCAGGAAGTGATCTTTGAGGAGGTATCGGCATGGCTTCGGAATTGTACTTGATGGAGGTGGGCGATGGACGCTATTCCATCCTGCTTTGTGATGACAGGTCAATCACGCGGATGCCTGCACTGACTCCCGCGGAGACCTTGATCGCCTTTTCTGAACTGGACTATGCCGGCTACCGCAAAGTGGTGCGGTGGCTGCGGAACGAGCATCCTCTGTTTGAGGAGCGGATCGATATTCCTGTGAGCGACTTAGAGGACTTTGCCGCGGAGGCGATTTTGCTGACACCAGATTTGTGTGAGATCGATCCTGTGAGCGGATTTGTTGTGACGGACATTCTGCACCGGACTTTGCAGGCAGAGGATGACGGCACCGCGATGTTTCTGCTGGCTGCCGGGCAGGAGATCCTGCGGGTGATGGAGGAACCCCTCCGTGTACAGAACTACCTTCGGAATATCATGGAGGTCGCATTTGACAGCACAGCAGGAATGACACCGGCGGAGCAGTATGAAAACCTGCGGGCGGCTTATGCCGACATTGCGAGGATCTGCGATCCGGCGAAGCTGCCGCAGTTGGAAAAACCACGGTCGTTCCAGCTTCGCAGCCTGATGGAACTGCGGATGCTGGTGCTGGCGCTCTACTTCGAGCAGGACAACCAGAGAGTCTGCCGATGTGACTACTGCTGGGGCTATTTCATCCCGAAAACGAAAAAGGCCACCCGGTACTGTGACCGGGTGACCGATGGGCAGAGCTGCAAACAGCGTGGCGCAAATCTGGCAAGACTGGATAAGACTTCGGAGGATGAGGCGCTCCTGATTTGTAAAAGGCTGCGGGACAGAATGTATTCCCGCCTGCTCCGCTGGCAGGACGCGGCACCCTCTGAGCGTTCCAACCTGATACCCATGGACTACGAGCAGTACGACCAGTGGAGCGAGAACGCTCGGCTGGCACGGGAGGAATATGTTCAGGGGAAATTGACTGCAGAGGAATTCCTGCGAAAGATCGACATCACCCATGAGCTGACAAGTTACGAGGTGGACAAGATCGACCTGCCCGATGAGCCGAGCATGTGGCAGCGGCTTGTTGCAAAGGACTTTACTTTTGACCCGGAGCGGTATTATCCGGAATCTTATGCGCATCTGAACCTGAACGATGAAGACCCCCAGTGGAAGATCTTTTCGGCTGCTGATCTGCGCCGCCGTGACCAACAGGGACACCAGAGCCTAAAAGAGAAATACGGGAAATGAGAAACACTCGAAGCTGGTTAAGATAACCAGCCTCGGGTGTTTTTATTGTCTTCAGCAGCGCAGAATATTGCACTGCTATCGCTGTATGTTCTTCAATCTCCGCTTAGAAATGGAAGCATATCTGCGCTACGAAAGGGCTTTTGAGCATATCGTGAGCGGCTGTCCGGCAGAGGATTGCGAGGACGGCATGGAATACAACGAGGAATGGGAGAATGAAGAATATGACCCTGACGAAGTATGAGAAAGAGACCATCATCCTGTTCAACGAGTGCGAGGACGCCGCTCGCATCCAGACCTACAATGCCGGACTGCGAAAGCGGCTGGTAGCGTTCAGCAAGAAGCACCCCGACCTTTGTCGCTTGGAAAAAGCCTTCGCCCAGGGCGGCGTGATCTATGTGCTGGACAAGTTCAGATTGTCTATCCGGCTGCAAGCATTCTATTCTGCGAAACGAAGGAAAACTGCCAGCAAGGGGGCAAAGGATAGTTGCAGAAAATTAAAAATCAGCAATATCAGGCCTGGATTTTGTAGGTACAATATGATAAAATAAAAATAATTGAGGACTACCATACAAAAAGCCCTGGACTTTTGGGGCTGTGTATGGTAGTATTCATTCATAACAAATTGGAAAGGAGTTGCGGATATGCCTTATGCAGTAGATTTATTCTGCGGTGCAGGCGGCTGTTCTGAGGGGCTAATTCAGGCAGGCTTTCACATTCTCTTTAGTTCGGATATCAGCGACATGGTCGAAGTCACCTACAAGCACCGGCACGAGCAACTCGGTTTAATTCAAGGAAAAAACACCTGGTTTGAGCGTTCCGACATCCGAGACCTTACTGGCGATGATATCCGTAAGCATATTGCAGCATTAGAAATTTTTCAGAACAATGAAATCCCAGAAATCGATTTGATGATTGGAGGGCCAAGCTGTCAAGGCTTTTCGAGGGCTGGACGCAGAGATAAGTCAGACCCGAGAAATATGCTTTTTGGAGAATATGTTCGTGTTATCAATGAGGTTAAGCCTAAATACATTGTTCTTGAAAATGTTGAGGGTTTTGTTGATATGCAATTTATGGGGTATGTTGGTATTACAGGAATTGCGTATCCCGACGGAAGTGTTACCCCGGATATTCTTCGTAGTGAGTTGAATGAAATAGGATATGACACACTTGAACCAAGAATTTTGAATGCCGCTGACTATGGTGTTCCCCAAAGAAGAAATAGAATCATTTTCATGGGATATCGTAGAGGGCTTACCCCTCCTCAATATCCCGAGCCAACCGTAAAGCCCGAAAAACGTGTAACATTACTTGAAGCCATTGGCGACCTTATTACCGACCCTGAAAAAAGAGTCAGCGTTAATCCCATCCCAACTCAGTATCAGATGGATAGTATCAATGGACGTACTCCTGATATTGACGGAAAGCCGATTGCTGCCAAGTTGACTACCTGTAGAGAGCTATCGAAGCAAACAGACATCGTGAAAGAAAGATTTGAACTGTTTATGTCCGGAGAAACAGGAACTTATCTCAAACGGCGAGTAATGGAAAAAGGTGTTGACATTTCTGACAAGCCCTCTCTTATTGCTCTTTGCTGCGATAAGTTTGGGATGAATGCCGAGGAAGTTGTCAGTTTGTTCAAGCACCCTGGAGCGACAAAAGAACAAGCTGAGATTCTGCTTACAAAAAAGAACATTCGACAGAGATGGGCACCGGATCAACCATCTGCCACTGTTGTAACGATTGCAGATGATTATATTAGCCCCTGGGAACCGAGGACGTTCAGTGTAAGAGAGATGGCAAGATGCCAATCATTCGATGATTCTTTCGAATTCTTAGGAAAGCGGACAACCGGAGGGCTTCTTCGCAGAAAAGAAGTTCCTCAGTATACTCAGGTTGGCAATGCGGTACCACCGCTTTTAGCCAAAGCTGTTGCACTTGAAATCATCAAAGTACTATAAAATCAAGGGTAGCTCTTTTAGGACTACCCTTGATTTTTATGGACGAGTAAGGTCATATTCGATTGGCTCACCGAGCAGGAGAGGAAGGTCACCTGGCAGCATTTTGAAAAGCATACCGTGGTCTCTCCATTTTCCATCAGGTTTATAATGCGCCGCCAAATCAACGGTGATTTTATCCGCTTCAAGCAACGGTGCAAGCAGAGATGTATTTGGATTCTTGGTATGGAGAATCCTATCATATCGGAACCATTCACGTCCCTCTCTATTTTCTGACACCGCTTTGACCCAAAAAGTTTCGTGATGTTTTAAGAGCAGTGTTTGTTTTAGTGTGTTAAGATACCAAGCGGACACATATTTTCGAAGTCTATCTTCTTGGTGGAGCATCCGCAATTGGTCATTGTTTTGGTCAACTTCAAGAACCAAATCGTATGCGTTTGGTCTTGATACCCTAAATGTTTCGTAGAGTTGCAACCGAGGAACAGTATCTCCTCTCGGAATCTGAATTTTACCATAGTGGTCAACAATTTCTCGGTAAGTCATTCCCACATCAGGAACCTTAGTAAACAGTGTTGAGCGAGTGATTTGTCTTGAAGAACCATTACGAGTTAAACGAGTGGTTTTGAGTTCGATTCCCTTATAGTCAGGTGCTCTCGAATTGTTTCGCTTAATACCCAGAGCGTGTTCAAGAGTATCGCCAACACCCGGGTCGCCCGGAGTGATAGATGGCAAGAATCCCTGATTATGGATTGCCTGAATTTTTTGCAAAAGCTCATCAGCTACTAACCGATCCTTATGAGCTGCTTCAAGCAAAATATCATATACATATCCTTTGCTCCAAAGAGAGGAAGCAATCATCGAATCGGAAAGGTTAATTACATAAATACGATTTTCTATAGTGATAAGAGCAAGCAGGTTGCAAGGGTTACAATAGCTCCGCAAATCCTTAAACCAAATTCGGGGGTCGCCCTTTTTGGTAACAGGGCGATAAAGAGAAGCTTCTGTTTCCTGCATTCGGTCTGGATAAACAAAATAGCTTTTAACCACGACCTTATGTTCCTGCCCCTGCCCTTGTACTTCGTAATCATGGAGCATCGCATTTTTTAACAATTCACGAACAGATCCCGTTGCATCCATAATTGATTTGCCATAGCCAGTAGGTGTAGGTACTAAAAAAGCAACAGGGACGCCGGTGCTTGCGAATACTGGGAAAAATTGTTCTATGTTGACATCAGACATTGCCAGCATTTCGAACACCTCCTTCATCTTATTAGAATGTATTTATCAGTCTACCTTTTAATATTTTAGCATATTTCGGGCAGATTTCATACCCCGAAACAGGTCGAGTTCATCTTTTCTTCTTAGTAAGCCAATGACCAAGCCAAAGGCGATTAACCGCAAAAAGTTGGTCGCTTTTGTTTTGCCCATTATCAGAAAGGAGAAGTTGCCTATCTGCACAAATCGCTGGTTGACCACAGTTTCACCACAGACAGATGTGGAAACAACGGAGACTGCACTTCGCGAAAGTTCTGGAAACGACGTTGTTCGGAACAAAAACGACTAAAAATAAACGGAAATTATTATAAAAAACGCCAAAAATCTCTTGGTAAGGATGAGGTCGGCAGTTCGAATCTGCCCAGCAGCTCCAACATTAACCGCTTAAATCGTTTGATTTGAGCGGCTTTTGCTTTATATTTGCAATTTTTAAAGAGAAAAGGATTGTGATCGGTTTTTGAACTCTTTAGAAAACCCATACAAAAACCCGTACCGACAGAAAAAAGCTGCTCAAAAGGGCGGCTTTTCATCTTAGTATAGCGGATTATTTGCGTTCGGTATTCAGTTCTTTTCCGAAAAGCTCGCGTTCGCGCTCGACGGTTATAGTCGTGCCAATGCTTTTACAAAGGAGGATAGTCCGGAGCCAATGCACCCGCAAAGCCCCACGCGCTATCTCAAAAATTGTCCGACCATTGCGGGCTGCCTGATCTTCGCCCGCACAAGCTGCGTCACACCTTTGCAAGCGTTGCGATTACCAACGGCGCGGATGTGGCCAACGTATCCGAAGCGCTCGGCCATAGCGACAAGGCCGTAACACTGCGGATGTATCAGAGACGAGAGCTGATTGTCGGTCAGACGGCGGAAACAGGGGTGCTTCCGCATGTAGAGAGCCTCACCGCAGCGCTTGAGCCACACGCGGGACAGCAAGATTTTGGCGAGTTCGACATGCGACACTCCGCCGCCAGCGAAGCGACGCTCGTAGCGGTGGAAGGTTCCGTCTCTGCTTCCCTGATTGTGCTGTCCTTGATACGGCATCAGCGGGCTACCATAGGGAAGGAGAATGGGGCGCTTGGCAAGCCCGAACTCTTCCTTATATTGTGCACGCAGGTCGTTAGCGGCTATCACGACCGCTGCCTCTTGTGCTGACGCGAAAAAGGTCATGGTAGGCTTGCCGCCTGTTTTGTCTGCCTCTGCGCGTGCGCGTTGCTCTGCTGCGTTTTCGATGCTTGCTGCTGCTGCTGCGATGGTCTGGGCATCATTACCTTCGACATAAAAAATAGCCATTTCATTCTCCTCCTCGGAATTTTGATGGGAGGATTATGCCACGTGCTGGGGGACTTTCCTATTGACAGAGGCAGCGACAAAATTTTATTGAATGAGGGTTTCCGATGGAGAAAAAGATGCTCGCCGCAAGCGGAGAGCGGAGGGAGATCTTCGTCCGCTGCTTCGAAAACGGCGAAATGAATTTTTTGACTATGCCTACGCCGGAGATCCAAAGTTGATGATAGAACGATTTCCCGAAATGGAGCTCACAGAGGATTCAGATTATTTCAAGAAGATTCCACCATCTACGTTCGACGACAAGAATATTATCGAGCAGTATGGCAAAAAGCTCAGAGAACTGCGCACTGAAAGGGGCTGTTCCTTACAGCGAGTTGCTGACTACATTGGTGTGGACTTTCAAGCTATTTCTCAAGTTGAAAAAGGTGTCCGTAAGAAAATCAGCCGTAACCGTCTCTTGCTGTTGTGTGCTTTCTTTCGGTGTTCACCGGAGGTTGTGCTCGGCTTAGAGCCCAACACAACCAGAGTAGAACTATTTTTTGATCGTCAGTCCCGAGATCGAGCATTTTACGTTATGGCAAAAGCCAGAAAAACTGAGCGGCTACAGCACAAGAATGAAAAAGGGAGCGCATCGGGCAAGGCCCGATGCGCTCCCTTTTAGCGCGTTTCTTACTTTTTCAGAAAATACATGTTGATCTCGGCGCGGGCGATCAGCGCGCCGGTGTCGTCGGTGATATTGACCTCGAAAAAGCCGATGTGACCGCCGACCCTGACCGGTCGGCCGACGGCGGTGAGCGCTTTGGACTGCACCGTCGAGCGCAGATAGTTGATCGAGCCGTTCAGCGTGACGTTGTGCTGGCCGTAGTTGATGCGCGCGAACGCGCCCGCGGCGGTGTCAGCCATCGCGTAGAGAAAGCCGCCGTGCACGCCGCCCCAGATGTTGGAATTTTCCGGCGTAACGTCGGCGGTCAGCACGCTTTTTTCCTCGTCGACCGAAACGACGCGGATGCCGTTGTGACGGATAAAGCCGCTGTGCTCGCTCGAAAGCATTTCCTGATAATTTTCGACCATGGCGCTTTTGCCTCCTTTTGGCGCGGAATGTTATACTGAACCAAGCATAGCAGAATCGCGCCGGAGGCGCAACAGAAAAATGCGCCGCGCCGCGAAACGGCAAGATTTGAGGTTGCTTTCCGCTTCGGAACGATTTACAAGCGGCGAAAATTCTGCTACATTAAAAGCGATTCGAACCAAGGGAGAATTTTTATGAACGACTATCAGGCTAAATTTGTTACGCCGGAGCAGGCCGTCAAGGCGGTGCAGTCCGGCGACTGGGTGGACTACGGCTTCGGTGCGGGTTTTCCCGAGCTGCTCGACCGCGCGCTCGCTGCGCGTAAGGGAGAAGTCAAGGACGTCAAGGTGCGCGGCGGCCTTGTGATCCGTCCGCGCATTGAGATCGTCGAAAGCGACCCCGAGCAGGAGAGTTTCAGCTATTACAGCTGGCACGTCGGCGATTATGAGCGCAAGCTCCAGAAGAATGGTCTTGTGAAATTCATGCCGGTCATGCTGCGCTCGCTGCCGTATCTCTACCGCGACAAGCACATCCGCTGCGACGTGGCATTCGTTCCAGTCTCCAAGCCGGATGAGAACGGCTACTGCGGCCTCGGCATTTCGAACTATGCCTGGCGCACGATCTTTGAGAGCGCCCGCACCGTGATCTTCGAGATCAACGAGCACTATCCCAAGCTCCAGGGCGTGGACGGCTCGCACCGTGTGCACCTGTCCGAAGCGGACTACATCGTCGAGGGCGAGCATGAGCCGCTGCCCGTGCGCTCCTACCGCGCGCCCAGCGAGACCGATATCGCCATCGCCAAGATCGTGGTGAATGAGATCCCCGACGGCGCGGTGCTGTCGCTCGGCGTTGGCGGCGTGCCCTACACGGTCGCCAAGATGCTTGCCGAGTCCGACAAGAAGGACCTCGGCTGCCACACCGGCACCATTTCCGATGCGTTCCTTGAGCTCTACCAGGCGGGCAAGCTGACGAATGCGCGCAAGGAGCTTGACACCGGCCTTTCTGCGTGGAACCTCGCGATGGGCTCTCAGGAACTCTACGACTGGCTCGACGCTGAACCGCAGCTTTTCCACCCGGGAGACCTCGACTACATCCACTCCGTCGAGCGCATCTCGAAGCTCAGCAGCGTCATCAGTATCAACGGCGGCGTGCAGCTCGACCTCATGGGGCAAGAAAATGCCGAGAGCACCGGCACGCGCCAGCTCTCCGGCGTCGGCGGCCAGATGGATTTCCTCGAGGGGGCGTACCGCTCCAAGGGAGGCAAGGGCTTCATCTGCATCAACTCTTCCCGTGTGACAAAGGACGGCGAGCGCAAGAGCAACATCCTTGCCACCATCCCCGGCGGCAGCACGATCTCCGCGCCGCGCACGATGATCCAGTATGTCGCGACCGAGTACGGCATCGCGAGCCTTTCAGGCAAGACGCTTCGCGAGCGCGCCGAGGCGATGGCCTCCATCGCGCACCCCGACTTCCGCGAGGAGCTGATGAAGTACGCGCGAGAAAACTTTAAGTAACTTTTTTGATGAAAGCAGCACCGGCGCTGCTTTTATCATTTAATGCCACTTTATCATGTTAACGAAATGAAAGGGTCGCGGGCCTGCAATTCTATCGACATTACCGATTGCATTCTGTCGGAATCTGCCATATACTGCAATAAAATTCAGCATTTCTACGCGCCGCTTGAAAAATCGGGCTGCCGCGGCGATCTGCAAGGAGGAGGCACCCATGAAGCGAAACTTTATTGCCAAGCGCTTCCAGAGCGCGGGCACCGGCCTGACGCTCGACACCGCTGCGCTGGCCAAATACAAGGACATTGTCGACCTGAGCATCGGCGACACGGACTTTACGACCGACGAGGCCATCATCAACGCGGCCTTCCGCGACGCCAAAGCGGGCTACACCCATTACGGCGACCCCAAGGGCGACCCTGAGCTCATTTCCGCGGTCTGCAAGGCGTGGGAGGAGGACTTTGACCAGCCCCTTCCGCGCGACCACGTGCTCGTGAGCGCGTCGAGCTGCCTCGGCATGTCGCTGGCAATGTTTGCGATCCTTGACCCGGGCGACGAGGTCATCGTCTTTTCCCCGTATTTCGCGCTGTACCGCGCGCAGATCGAGCTGGCGGGCGGCGTGTGCGTCGATGTGCCGACCTACGCCGAGGAGGACTATGCCATCAGCGAAGAGCGCCTGCGCGCTGCCATCACGCCGCGCACGAAGGCCATTATCTTCAGTAACCCCACGAACCCCACCGGCATGGGCTACGATCTGTCCACCATGGAGATGCTTGCCCGCGTGGCGAAGGAATATGATCTTCTTATCGCGGCGGACGAAATTTACACGACCTACATCTACGAGGGCGATTTCCGCCCCATCCGCACGCTGCCCGGCATGGCCGAGCGCACCATCACGCTCAACAGCTTTTCGAAGAACTTCCTGATGACCGGCTGGCGCGTGGGCGTCATCATCGCCGAGCCGGAGCTGCTCGAGGTGATGCACGGCATCAACGGCTCGCTCGTCTACTCCGCGCCGTCCATCTCCCAGCGCGCGGGGATTCAGGCGCTTGAGATGCGCAAGGAGATCCGCGAGAAGTACGTGACGGCGTACCGCGACCGCATTTTCTACTCCGCCGACCGCATCGAGAAGATCCCGTATCTGAGCCTCGTGCGCCCGAAGGGCACGTTCTACCTTTTCCCCGGCGTGGAGAAGACGGGCCTCGACGACAAGCAGTTCTGCAAGGAGTTACTTGAGCGCGCGCACGTGCTCGTCAGCGCAGGCAGCCCGTTCGGCAAGACCGGCGCAAACCACTTCCGCATCGCCTGCACCGTCGGCATTGACCAGCTCAAGCAGGCGTTCGACCGCATGGAGAAGCTGGAATTCTGAGAATTCCGCTTGTGTCCGTAAGACGGGCATGGTAAAATCAAAAAATAACGAAAAAGCTGCCGTTTTTCGGCAGCTTTTTTCAAAAGGAGGGGCGCTTATGCAGGAAAAGTCGAAACCTGTGGATAACCTGCGCGCGGACGCGGAGAAGATCATCACGCGCGCCATCGCGGCGGTGCTGCCGGACGCGGCGGTCGAGCGCGCGCTGAAAGGCAAGACCTTTTTAGGAAGGGTGTACCTCGTCGCGGCGGGAAAGGCCGCGTGGCAGATGGCGCACGCCGCCCGCGCGTGTTTGCAGGATAATTTCTGCGGCGGTGTGGTCGTGACGAAGTACGGTCACGTGAACGGTGAGATCGCGGATGTCGCGTGCTTTGAGGGCGGGCACCCCGTGCCGGACGAAAACTCCCTGCGCGGCACGGACGCCGCGCTCGCGCTGACGGAAGATTTGACCGAGAGCGACACGGTCGTCTTTCTGCTCTCGGGCGGCGGCAGCGCGCTTTTTGAAAAGCCGCTGCTTCCGCTTGCGGAATTGCAGGACGTCACGAATCAGCTCCTTGCCGCGGGCGCGGACATCGTGGAGATCAACACGATCCGCAAGCGGCTTTCCGCCGTCAAGGGCGGACGCTTCGCCCGGCACTGCGCGCCGGCGCAGGTCTTCGCTGTCGTGCTGAGCGATATTCTGGGCGACCCGCTCGACATGATCGCCTCGGGCCCCGCGTATCCCGACAGCTCAAGCTGTGCGCAGGCGCTCGATATTGCGAAAAGGTACGGCCTGCGCCTGTCGGAGCGGGCGTGGGCGCTTCTGGCGCAGGAAACACCGAAAACGCTTACAAATGTCGAAACACAGATCACCGGCAGCGTGCGCGAGCTCTGCGCGGCGGCCGCCGCGGCGTGCGAAGCGCTCGGCTACGAGCCGATGATCCTCACCGACTGCCTCTGCTGTGAGGCGCGCGAGGCGGGGAGCATGCTTGCTTCCATTGCGCGCACGCATGCGCGTGACGGGAAAAACCTTGCGTTCCTCATGGGCGGCGAAACGGTCGTCCACCTGAGGGGAAAGGGCCTCGGCGGACGCAATCAGGAGATTGCGCTCTCCGCAGTGCTCGGCATTGAGGGACTTTCGAACGCGCTCGTCTTCTCCGTCGGCTCCGACGGGACGGACGGACCGACCGATGCCGCGGGCGGCATCGCCGACGGCGAGACCGCGCAGCTGATGCGCCAAAAGGGTGTTGACGCTGTGCAGTCGCTCAATGATAACGACGCCTACCACGCGCTCGACGCGGTCGACGGACTTCTCAAAACCGGTGCGACGGGCACGAACGTCAACGACGTCACCGTCCTGCTGCTGCGCACGGCGGAATGAGGGGAAAATGCGGAGCGCTTGACAACGGGTTGTTCCGGCGTTACGATAGCTGCGGCAAGCCTTTCCGGGCTGCCGGAATTTTTAGAATGAAGGAGCCGTTTTTTGAAGTCTAAAACGATGTCACTGGAGCGTGTGCGCTGACCGGGAGGGCCGGCAAATTTACTGACACACGCCGTTCCTCCCGAGAGCCATGCTTTTCAGGAGGACTACATGAACCGCGAGAACAAACGCAAGATCTTTGAAAAAGGGTATTACAAGACCCACGCCTGCCGCGACACCTTCACCTGCAAGGTCTGTGGGCGGCTCTGCACGCCGGAAAAAGCCGGCAGCGACCATCGCAACCACTGCCCGAACTGCTTATCGAGCCTGCACGTGGACATTGAGCCGGGCGACCGCGAAAGCGACTGCTGCGGCATCATGGAGCCCGTGGCCGTCTGGGTGCGAAGAGGCGGCGAGTGGGCGATCATCCACCGCTGCAAGCGCTGCGGAGCGCTCAGTTCGAATCGCGTGGCGGCGGACGACAACCCGATGAAGCTTATGAGTATCGCCATGCGGCCGCTCAGCGCGCCGCCGTTCCCCCTCGAGCGCATCGAGGAGATGACCGCCCTCATGGGCGGGGAGGGAAGCGTGCGATAAGCCCAAAAGGAAACAGAGGGGGCGGCCTGCATCGGCAGGCCGCCTCCTCTGCCGCTTGACAAGGACGGAGCGGGGAGCAGGACAGCGGTGAGAGCAGGTGTTTCGTTTGTGTTTCGGTTTTGCACAGGTGATTGCAAAACCGGCAAACCTATGGTACAATAAAACTACAGACCGATCAAAAGCCGCCTTGGCGTCGAAGATACAGCCGTTTTTGCGGCTGCTTTTCTTATATTTGGCCGCTTTTTGCCGCAGACGGCGTTTTCAGATCACACCAAATGCTGGAAGGAGATTTTTTCTATGGAGGTGAGTCACTTCTTCAGGACATGACCGCACGCGTTTTGCAGCGCCGGAAACGGACGGTGACGCTTATGGCGCGCCCCGTCTATGATGCGGCGGCAGCCCTCCACGCAGGGAGCTTTGGAATCGGTCAGATCAACGCATAATACAGTATTATAATTTAAGGATGTGTTATTTTGTTACTCTCAGGCAAAGGTCTGAAACATGACTTTGTCCAATTTGTTTCGGCCACCGTGGCTTCACAGGTGGTATTCTCGCTCTACTCGATGGTCGATGGCCTGATGGTCTCCCTCGGCGTTAACGAATACGCCATGAGCGCCGTCAACCTCGCCATCCCCTTTACCAACGCGCTGTTTTCCATTGCTGTGCTCTTTGCCGTCGGCTCGTCCACGCTGATCGCCATTGCCATCGCGCAGGATAAACGGCACGAGGCCAACACCCTCTTTTCACAGAATTTTGCCACGCTGCTCATCCTCGGCGCGGTGGCCACGGCGCTCGTGCTGCTGTTTTTGGAGCCGTTCGCCCGCCTTCTCGGCGCGGACGAGATCACGCTCGACTATGTCAAGCATTATCTTCTCGGCCTTGCGCCGTTCAGCGTGTGCTATCTGGTGTCCTACAACCTTGAGGTGCTCGTCAAGACGGACGGCTTCCCGCGCTACGCGCTCTTCACCGTCATCGCCGGGTGCCTGACAAACTGTGTGCTCGACTATATCGCGATTTTCTGGCTCGACATGGGCGTTTTCGGCGCGGCGGTCGCCACGGGCATCTCCCAGCTTGTCACCTGCATCTCGTACTTTGCGCACTTTTTCAGCAAAAAGTGCACGTTCCGGCTGTGCAAATTCCGCTTCGATCTGCACCTTTACGCGCGCATCCTGCCCATCGGCCTTGCCGACGGCGTGACGGAGCTGTGCACGGGACTGATGATCTTCCTCTTCAACCGCACGGTGCTCAAATATATTGGTACGGACGGCGTTGTGACCTACACGGTCATTGCCTATGTGACGTCGCTCATCATCCAGCTGATGGTCGGCATCTCGCAGGGCTCGCAGCCGCTTGTGAGCTTCCAGTACGGAAGGGGCGACCGCGCCGCGTGCAGAAAGCTCCTGCGCTATGCGCTCACGACCGTTTGCATCGCCGCGCCGGTGCTCTTCCTCGGACTTTACGTCTTTGCGCCGCAGCTCGTGCGCCTCTACCTCTCGCACGCGGGGGAGGAGCTGGTCGCGTACTCGGTACGCGCGTTCCGGCATTACAGCGTTTCGTATCTGTTCCTTGGCTTCAACATCGTCATCGGCGGCTTTTTGACGGCGCTCGAGCGCCCGGTCCCGGCCATCAGCATTTCCGTCGGCCGCGGCCTTGTGCTGCAAAGCGCGGTGCTGCTGACGCTTGCCGCCGCGTTCGGCGGCGAGGCGATCTGGTACACGCCCGTCCTTTCCGAGGCGATGTGCCTTGTCATGTCGCTCCTGTTCCTGCGCAGCTACCGCAGACAGACCGATATGCAGGCGTGAGCCCCGCCCAGTGCGATAAAATAAGAGAAAATAAAAAGGCCCTGGAAGCAGCGCTTCCAGGGCCTTTTGGCATCCCCGACCGGACGCTAACTGGCGGACTGACGCTTAGAAGCCGGCTATCTTATTTCATGCCGTGCAGTACACCGTCATTTACTGCCGGCCGGTTAGTTCCGCACAGATCACTTGAAAACAAAGATTTCTTCGATCGGCGCTTCGACAACCCTTGCAATATCGATCGCCAGTTTAAGTGAGGGATTGTACCGTACCAAGACCCGAAAGGCCGTTACCACTTATGTCAGCGACAAGACCATTGAAAAGATTATCAAGCTCCTGCGATGTGCGTTCAAACAGGCGGTACGATGGGAAATCATTGCAAGAAATCCATTTGACAATGTGATCCTCCCGAAAACGGAGTATGCGAAACGGGATATCTGGACGGCGGATATGATCCGCCTTGCCCTGGACAAATGCACGGACAGCAAGCTCTATGTGGCAATGAACCTTTCCTTTGCCTGCTCTCTGCGTATGGGTGAAATCCTGGGGCTGACCTGGGAGAACGTCCATATTTCCGATGAAGATATTGCGGCGGATAATGCCCATGTCTACATCGACAAGGAGCTGATGAGGGCTTCCAAACGGGCGATTGAAACGCTGGGTGAGAAGGATATCTATTACATCTTCACTCCGCTCATGCCGAACACCAGCACAAGAATTATTCTGAAAAAGCCGAAAACCGATTCCAGTATCCGTAAGGTGTGGCTGCCGAAAACGCTTGCCTACATTCTGCGGGAATGGAAGAAGTCCCAGGACGAGCTGAAAGGCTTCCTGGGCGACGAGTATCAGGACTTCGATCTGGTTGTGGCACTTCCCAATGGACGGCCCTGCGAGGATCGGATCATCCTCAAAGAGTTTGCAAAGCTCCGTGAGGACGCAGGACTGCCGAAGGTGGTCTTTCATTCTCTCCGTCATTCCAGTACAACCTACAAATTAAAACTGAACCACGGCGATCTGAAAGCCACCCAGGGCGATACAGGCCATGCCGAGATCGACATGATAACCAGTATCTATGCTCACATTCTGGACGAGGATAGAAAGGTCAATGCTCAGAAATTTGAGACTGCTTTCTATGCCAAGCCTGATCTTCGCAATGTCCGTCCACCGGAAGAACCGGCAAAATCGGAGCCTGCGACCCTTGACCTTGAAAGCCTTGTGGAGCAGCTTCAGAAGTCGCCGGAGCTGGCAAGTGCGCTCGCAGCCCTGATAGCGGCGCAAGCCTCGGCAAAGTGATCCGAAAAATCGAATTAGCAAAACGCAGAATTTTCTTAGCAAATTTCTGAAAAGCGTTCGAGTCCAATTAGCAAATATACATCATGCGGCGCATAAAAATCTCCCGGTAACGGAAGTGAAATTACCGGGAGAAGGAGGAACAAAAAAACGCTGCAAACCCCGAAAAAAGGCTTGCAGCGGTGCTTTCTGGCGTCCCAGAGAGGATTTGAACCTCCGACCCCACGCTTAGGAGCTACATCGTTCGGATCGTGCCTTATAGTACGCCGTGCTTCAAAATGTCCGCAAACCCGCATGAATACTGGCTTTTTTATCGAACTGCCTGTTGCGGAGTATCTGAAAATATCGCCTAATATTGGCTCGTTTTGCACTCAAATCGAACCTGCTATTAGACAAATATTAGACAGATTTTCAGCTGTCACCCCAAACACCGGGGACTCTTTGGAACTATCTTACCCAATAATTTGACATTGTTCAAGAGGAAGAAAGCGTAAGCTGACTTCCTCTTGTTTTTATATACAGATGCAGGAGGTGACGCCTATGCCGTTAAATCTACCCTATTACTACGGTCATTCCGGTGAACAATACGCTTTCTTCCGTATCCCCAAATTGTTGCTGACCGATGACCGCTTTGCAGAAATCTCGACCGATGCCAAACTGCTGTACGGACTGCTGCTGGATCGTATGGAGCTGTCCTATCGGAACGGCTGGATCGACGAGCAGAATCGCGTCTTTATTATCTTTACAGCGGAGGAGGTCATGTCCACTTTGCGCTGCCGTTCTGAGAAAGCGGCACGGCTTTTCTCTGAATTGGACAGCGCCAAGGGCATCGGTCTAATTGAGCGTAAACGGCAAGGGCTGGGGCGGCCTACGCTGATTTATGTGAAAAACTTTTCTGGTGCGTAATGTGGTTTATTTCAACTTCAATACGCCATTTTCGCCGCAGGATTATTCTGCAATTTCCAGAGATTCGATAATCGAATTTCAAGACATTCGATTTCCGAACTTCTGGACATTCGATAATCGAAATCTAATAAGACTGAGATATAGCAAGACTGAGAATAGAAAGAATACCACCCGAAAAAAGAATAACCGTAAGAAGCAACAGCTTTGTTAGAACAGGGGCCGCAAGGCTCCTTTTTTGTTGGAGGAGGTGTCCCATTGAAAACAATCGCACTGGCAAATCAGAAGGGCGGCGTGGGTAAGACCACCACAGCCGCCAGCCTCGGCATTGGTCTTTCTCGGCAAGGTAAAAAAGTCCTGCTGATCGACGCCGATGCACAGGGCAATCTCACGCAGATGTTGGGCTGGCCGCAGCCTGACGAATTATCCCCCACACTCTCCACGCTGATGGAGAAGATCATCGCAGAGCAGCCCATCGCCCCCGGTGAGGGCATTCTGCACCACCAATCCGGCGTCCACCTTGTCCCCGCCAATATCGAGCTGTCGGCGTTGGAGGTCACGCTGGTCAACACAATGAGCCGTGAAACGGTGTTGCGGCAATATCTGTCCACCGTGGCAGACTGCTACGATTACGCGCTCATCGACTGTATGCCGTCCCTCGGTATGCTGACCATCAACGCCCTGACTGCGGCGGACAGCGTGATCATCCCCGTGCAGGCGCAATATCTCCCCGCAAAGGGACTGGAGCAGCTTTTGCGAACCATCACCCGCGTGAAACGGCAGCTCAACCCGAAGCTGGAGGTGGACGGCATTGTGCTGACCATGGTGGACAGCCGTACCACACTGGCGCGGGAGATCAACGCGCTTGTCCGTAAGACCTACGGCGGTCATGTGTTCGCAAGTGAGATCCCCCGTTCCATCAAGGCGGCAGAGATCAGCGTGGAAAACAAAAGCATTTACGACCATGACCGCAGCGGCAAGGCGGCAGTGGCGTATGAAAATCTGACGAGGGAGGTGTTGAGCCTTGGTAAGCAAATTAAGCGGCATCGAACTGACCCGGTACGATGACCTGTTCAAAACGGACGCGGAGCGAGAAGCTGACCGGCAGGAGCGGATTCAGATCGTTCCCGCAGCAGAGGTTTTCCCATACTCCCGCCAGCCATACACCATTGACCGCCCCACGCCTGATCTCGTGCGCCTCATGGACAGCATTGAGCACATCGGCATCGCTGAGCCGCTGATCGTCCGTCCCCGCGACACTGGCGGATACGAGATCATTTCCGGCCACCGGCGAGATTACTGCGCGAAGGCCGTGGGGCTGGACACCCGCCCCGTCATCGTCCGCAATTACAGCGACGAGGAAGCGGACATCCTTGTGGTGGACTACAACATCAACCGCGAGGACTTGCTGCCCAGCGAGAAAGCCAAAGCCTACAAGCTGAAGCTGGACGCCATGAAACGGCAGGGACAGCGAACAGATTTAACATCGGACCAAGTTGGTCCGATGTTAACGGGAGTGCGTACAAACCAAGTCTTAGCTGAGCAGGTTTCAGACAGCAAAACACAAGTGCAGCGGTACATCCGCTTGAATAAACTCATTCCGCCGCTGTTGGAAGCCGTGGACAGCGGCACCGTCAAATTCGTCCCCGCGGCAGATTTTCTCTCCCACCTGTCCGAAAAAGAACAGACCTACCTCCTGCTGGTCATGGAGCGCGACGAGGTATCCCCGTCGCTTGGACAGGCCCAACGGCTCAAGCAGCTCAGCGGCGAGGGAAAATTGGAGAATAACATCATCGACCTCATCATGCGGGAAGAAAAGCCGTTGGAGCGCAAGGTCACGATCCGCAACGACCGCCTGCAAAAATACTTTCCCGCCAGCTACACCCCAAAGCAGATGGAGGATGTCATCATCAAGCTGCTGGAGGGCTGGCACCGCAAGCGGCAGCAGGAGCAGGCGCGATGAGGAACGAACCGATGCGCAGGAACGAGCTACCGGAAACCTGTTTTTCCATTCTGCCGTCCAGCGGGCAGCTTATTATCATCCGGTGCGGTGAGCGCGGCTATTATCCCTCCGAGTGGGACACCGAGAAACGCGAAGAAAACCGTGAGATCGCCAGCAGCCACAATGCGCGGCGCGGCATTACGGATATTCAGGAAGCGGCAATGCTGGCAGGCTCCATGTTCGGCTGGAATACACCAGGCGCGAACCCGCAATGGTATTTGGATAATGCAAGATATGTGAATTCCAACATCGTCCAAGGCCATATCAAAGACCCAATCATGAGCGTGTACTATCCCGTCAGCAGTTTCCTGTTGCGCTATGAGATCATGGGCAAGCAGCACTTTTACCTGCCTATGGACAAACTGCCGCAAGAGCTGATGAGCCAAAGGTCGCAGTTCATCATGCTGCCGGATATGCTATGTGGAGTACCGGCCATGCCGGTGACAGCGACCTTTGCACAAAACGGGAGCTGCACCATCCAGTTAGAACACGGCAGCTATGTAGTGGGCGAAGCAGTCAATCAGGAATACCACATCACCGCCCGCATCCGCGTCGGCAGTGCCGAGTTTGTCATGGGCGAATGTGAAAAAGCCCCTGCCCCCTTTGTCACATGGCAGCGCAACTGCAAAAACGACGGGGACGGCCCACCCAATTTCTTTTGGGGGCATTACCGCTCTGACCGTTCTTCCTGCATCGAGGATTTCTGTGAACGGGCAACTGATGAATATAAAAAGCAACAAAATCGCATGGTGCAGCAGGAACAAAAGCGCACCACGCCGAAAAAAGAAAGAGGTGAATCACGATGAGTGACCGTGAGCCGGTAAACATCATGGGCGTTATCGCCTTTCCAAACCCTGACCATGACAAGCGCATGATCCGCTTCATCGACAGCGAATACCACACGCTCTTTACCATCAAGGACGGGGAAAGCATCGTCATTACCCGCTTTGACGGTGAAAAGATGGTTTTCCCTTGCAAGTACATTGACGATTGCCATGTCTGCATCGGCAACTCCGCCTATCATATTTGCGAGTTTGCAGAAATGCAGGAACGCAATGGCAATATCTATGTTCCCAGAACGCCGAAAATCAGCGCTGAGATCGGCACCTATGAAATCTACCAAATCCCTGCAATCGCTGATGTAGACTACTGTTTCCGGCCTTATGCAGAGGCAAAGGGAAAACTCCAGAACGCTGATTATCAGCGTTCTTACGCCGGTATGTACGCAAAGGAAAATTCGCTGGAGCATCTTTGGACAAAGCACAACAGCGACCACCGCCCCTTTGCCCGTCGGATGCATTCCCTGTCCGTAAGCGATGTGGTGGTACTGACACAGGCCGGAAAGAAAACTGCCTACTACGCAGATACCATCGGTTTCAAGGAGGTCCCGGAGTTTTTGGCACAACAGAGAGTGCAAAAGAAACACAAAGAACGAGGTGAAGCCAGATGAACTATGACGCACAGAAGGTGACCTATCAGGAGGTCACGATTTTTGACCGACCGGCATTGTTTACAGAATGCCGCATTGACCGAGCCACCGTGCCGGAGGGCGTATATCGCTACGAGCTGCGACATGGGGATGAGGATTGGGGAGAGCCGATAGAACTGTCACGGAGTCTCATGGTCAACTTCTATGGCACCGTTCTCACCCGCGAGCCGTTCCAGCTTCCCATTGATGGGTGGATTCCAATGGAGAATGACAGCCTTTCCTTTCAGGATGGCGGATGCCACACCCTTGCGGAATTTCAGCAGAAATATCCCGCCAGTGATAAGGAGGTCATTGACTTTTACAGCGTCAATGAGCCTGCGCTGCACGCTCTCTATTTCTCTCGCAGCGAGGAACAGGACAAGTCTGCGGGCTGTGTGGGACACCTGCGTGGTGATTTTGGCAGCGGCAAGCAGTTTTACACAACATGGTGGCCCCACCAGCAAGATGCACTGAATACGCCGGAGTTTAAGGCCGATATTGACCGCACCGTAAACTGGCTGCGGGAGCAGCCGGACTCCCCGCTGCGGGACTTCGACAGCATGAAACGCTACTGCAACCGGTATGAGCAGATCTGCGCCATCAAGGGTGCGTTGCTTCCCTCTTGCGGATTCATGGTGAAAACAAAGCGGTATGTGTATATGCTCCGCTGTACGCCAGTTAAAGGTGATTACCAGTTTTATATTTATTGCTATCAGCGGAAGCCATTTGAAAAGGCCCAAAAAGAACAGCAAAAGAATGACCGGCTTGCAGTAAAAAAGCGGGCGGAGCCGGAGAGATAGGAGGTGCCAACTTGCCTACCAAATTTCAGCTCATTACCGAGCTGTATGACCAGACTGTGCAGAGCGTTACCGGCAGCTATCAAAGCTGGACGGGCTTTCTCCGCGCGGCCTGCTACAATTACAAATGTCCCTTTGATGAGCAGCTTTTGATCTACGCTCAGCGCCCGGACGCCACGGCGGTCCTTGAGATGGAGCGCTGGAATCGTCAGTTTGGCCGCTGGGTGAATCGCGGGGCCAAGAGTATTGCCGTATTTGGTGATGACGGGCAAAACTGTCTGAAGCTCTACTTCGACGTGTCGGATACCCATGCGTCCCGTTTTGCCCGTCCGCTGCCCATCTGGACGATGCACCCGGCCTTTGAGCCGGAGGTCATCGAAACGCTGGAGGCCACCTTCGGCAACCTTGCCGAAAAAGAAAATCTCGCGGACGCCGTGCGCTCCGCCTGCCATAACGCCGTGGCAGACAACTTCACGGACTACCTGCAAGACCTGCGGGAGTGCCGGGAGGACAGCCTGCTGGAGGAACTGGACGACCTCAATTTAGAGGTGTTCTACCGGGATGCGCTGGAGGTCAGCGTGGCCTATATGCTGATGACACGCCTCGGCCTGCGGGCAGATGACTATTTTTCACCCGATGAGTTTGCCCACGTTTATGAATTCAACACACCGCCCACCATCAACGCCCTGGGCATCGCCACCAGCGACATCGCGGAGATGGGGCTGCGGGAGATCAGCCGCACAGTCATGCAGGCCCAGCGGGATCAGTTTTTTGCAAACCGTGAAAAAAGCAGATATGATGACCACACAGAACAACACGAAACACCCCATGAAAGGAGCGAACAGCATGGAGATCACTTACAGGATGCAGGATGGCTTTCAGGTGCCGAACCTGCTGATGCCGCAGACGCCGGAGGTGCATCTGGGCAAGTACGCGGAGCTGCGGAGAGCATACCTGAAAAAGCGCCGCAGGGTGCTTTACACCAACCTCAAGACCAGCGGCAAGCTGACGGAGCATCTGGCGGAGATCGAGCAGACCGCACAGAAGATGGTGGAGCAGACCGTGGCGCGGATGGCGAGAGCCGAGGGCGTGACGGAGGAGCTGAAGGCGAACGACCCCCTGCGCTGGACGGGCCTGATGAACAATCTCCGGCACAGCGCGGAGGAGTTGGTGCTCAGCGACCTGATTTACAGCTAACAACCGAAGAACCCACAGAGGCAGGAAGTGATGAGCTTCCTGCCTTTGTCGATCACAGCGGAGATTATGTGCTGCTGGACCGTTTGCGCGCCGACTGTGACTACTTCCTCGGCGCCGGTGGCCGGAGTGAAAAGCATTTGTGGGCAGGCAATGTCCACGCGCAAATCAAAAAAATGCGGGAACTGTATGACGCCCTCCCGGAAAAACCGGAATGGCTGACCGCAGAAGCCATTGACCGCTACGCCGCGCAGATGGCCGCGCCCTATCAGGTTGCAGCCTATCACCATATTGAAAACGGCTTTGACGATAAGCTGGACTATCAAACGCTGGAAGAAGCGGAGGCCGCGGCGCAGGGCTATGTTGCCGGTACGATGGAGGAAAACGGCTTTGCATACGACGGCGCTGCCGTCTATGATGCCGAAACACACAAGTGCCTCCGCGTCTACGGTGATTACCCGGACGAAAAGGCGCAGGAACAGGCAGCAGCCTTTGCGCTGGAGCATGACACCGCACAGCAGAATACCGCAGAGCTGCCCGCCTTTCTGGATATGCACCTTATTGAAGCGAACCTGCTGGATGACGGCGGGCGCAAGCACAAGCGGCAGGAGATCTTTGAATACTTTCAGGCGCACAAGAGCCTTGCGGAACGGACGGAGTTCTTAAAAAACAGCTACAACGATATATGGGTGGAGGTCCTGACCGACGGTGTTCGGACAGGCTACCACGCCGAGAAAGACGGACTTTTGATGTGGGAGGGCAGCTATCTCTCCCGCACCTCGGAGTCCGTTTTTTCATGGTCGGTCATCACCGAAATGACCGAGGGTCTGATCGAGCGCGGCGAGTACAAAATTAAGCTGGGCCTGCAAAATGCCCCAATCGTCGCAGAGCAGCTTGCCCTATTCGACATGGGCGGCGACGCTCCGGTGTACGAGGCCCCGGCAGACGCGCCCTCCGGCATTCTGGCCCCGGCGCGCACGGTGCCGCAGGCGGTCATTGACCTGGCACTCTGCACAGGCGGAAACGAGCCCAACAGCGCGGAGCGCATCGCCGTATTTTATATGCGGGAACGGCCAGAGCAGGAAAATGAAGAGTTTCTGCGCCGGGAGTTTGGCACGGAAAATGGGCGCGGCATCGAATACGAAGGCCGCAAATATGCCGTGTGGTTTCTGGAGGACGGCATCCACCTCGCCCAAGGCGACAGCGTCCGCACCGGGTACAGCAAAACCATGGTCACATGGGAACAAGCATCGGCGCGGATTCTGGAGCTGCTGGAGGCGGGGACTTATCTCTCCGCGTCCGAGCTGGCGCAGGCACCGGATAAGGTGCTGCACGAAGCGATGGACGCCCTCCTGATGACCGCCCGCGATCTGAGCGAGGAAGGGCGCAAACAGGGCCTATTCCCGCAGACTTTGACCATCCATGACCAGCGAAAGGGCTACCCGGAACTGGACGAGGATATGGTTGCGTTCGCAAAGACAGAGGGTGGGCTGCAAATTCTGGCACAAGAATATCACACTTTCCTTGACGCTTATGCCCAAGACCGCGACATTATGCACTGGCGACTATCCGCTTACAACACCCACCGGATCGGTGTTGTGCTGGATGGTCTGCCCTACCCGGAGCGGCACTTTAACGCCCAGCCCAATTTCCTGCGCCAATGTAAAATGTTCATCACGCAGGACGAGATCGACCAGTTCTTTTCGAGTAGTCCCACGGATAGACGACTGGCGGTGTACTCGCATTTCTGCTATCCCCACACGCCGGAGGAACGCCAGAAATTCATCAAGGACAGCTTTGGCGAGTACAGCGGCGGCAGCCGTGCCGGGTATGGATACACCAAGACACACAAAGGGCTGGACTACGAACGGGACTATAATTCCAAGAAATATGATACCGTCCATCTGACGATCCCCAATGTGGTCAAGGAGTATGAGCGCCTGATCGCGCAGAAACGATTCCCTGGCGAGGATGCCATCGCAAAGATCCCGGAATATGAGCGTGGGCAGTTGGCTCGAATCGTCTACAACGGTTTCTATAATGCCCCGGATGAAATTCCGCGCCCCTATCCGAAAAACACAGACTTCTATGATGCCGTTCCCATCATTGAAAAGCAGCTTCAGGACAAGACCAAAGCTGCGGATATGCTGGCGGCGCTGACTTCCCGGCTGGACGGCTTGCCGGAGGATGATCGCTATTATGGCTCCGTTCGGCGCGCAAAGGAGCAGCTTTCCGAATATGTGGACGGCACTTTCAGCCTGTTCAACCACCGGCACGATGGGCAACTGACACCGACCGTACCCGATGAGCCGACAGCGGCGTTGGTGCGGGAAGTTGCGGCACCCTCCGAGGAAACCATGCCAACGCCACCGGAGCCCGTAATGCCCATGGAACCGGAAGTCCCCGAACCGCTCTCCATCGGTACACGCCTGACCATAGATGGGCGGCAGTTTGAAGTGGACAGCGTAGACGATCATACGCAAAATGTATCCCTGCGGGATGTGACCTTTGAAGGCGGGACGGGATTTCCCATCTTCCGAAAGGAATCCATCGACTATGTCCGCGCTCACATGGAGCAGCCGGACATAGTGCAGGAAACCGCAGCACCGCAGGCGGACGAGCCGCCTGCGGTACTCACCCCGCCGAAAAAGAAAAAGCAAAACGCGCTTGCCTATCCGCTGGACGCGGATGGCAGCAACTACCGCATCACCGATGACCACATCGGAGAGGGCGCGCCGCTGGAGCGTTTTCAGCGCAATCTGGACGCGATCCGTACTCTGAAAACCGTGGAGGCGGAGAACCGCAGCGCCACCGCAGAAGAACAGGCGGTGCTGGCGCAGTATGTGGGCTGGGGCGGTCTGGCGGACTTCTTTGACGAAAAAAATCCTCGTTACGCTGAACTGAAAGAACTGCTGACGGATGCCGAATACGCCGCTGCCCGTGAATCCACGCTCACGGCGTTCTACACGCCGCCTGTGGTCATCCGCGGCATCTATGCCGCCTTGGGGCAGATGGGCTTCACGCAGGGCAACATTCTGGAGCCGTCCTGCGGTATCGGCAATTTTCTCGGTATGCTGCCGGAAAGCATGAGCGGCAGCAAGCTCTACGGCGTGGAGCTGGACGATCTCTCCGGACGCATCGCCCGCCAGCTTTATCAGAAAAGCAGTATCGCGGTGCAGGGCTATGAGAAAACCGCCTTCCCGGATAACTTTTTTGATGTTGCCATCGGCAATGTCCCCTTCGGTCAGTTTCATGTAGCAGACAAACGCTATGACCGGCTGAATTTCCCCATCCATGAGTATTTCGTGGCCAAAGCGCTGGATCAGGTCAGACCGGGTGGCGTTATCGCCGTTGTGACCTCCAGCTACACCATGGACAAGCGCACCGCCAGCGCGCGAAAATACATCGCGCAGCGAGCGGAGTTGCTGGGGGCGATTCGCCTGCCCAACAATGCGTTCAAGGCCGCGGCGGGCACCGAGGTGGTTTCAGACATCCTGTTCCTCCAAAAGCGGGAACGAATGGTGGATATAGAACCCGAATGGGTACACCTTGCCACCAACGAGGACGGCATCCAGATGAACAGCTACTTCATCGACCACCCCGACATGGTGCTGGGCGAGATGAAGATGGTGTCCGGGCCGTTCGGCCCCACGCCCACCTGTGAGCCGTACCCGGAGCAGCCGTTGGAAGCACTGCTGGCGGAGGCCGTTCAAAATATCCACGGCGAGATCACCGCCTATGACCGGGAGGAGGAGCTGGAGGGCGAGGATCATTCCATCGAGGCCGATCCCGCTGTCCGCAACTTCTCCTATACACTGGTGAACGGGCAAATCTACTACCGTGAAAACAGCCGCATGAACCCCGTGGAGGTATCCAAGACGGCAGAGAGCAGAATCCGCGGCATGATCGAGCTGCGGGACTGTGTGCGGACGCTGTTGGAATATCAGACCGAGGACTATCCCGATGAAGAAATCAAGGCGCAGCAGGCCAAGCTAAATGTTCTCTATGACGCCTTCACCCGGAAATATGGACTCATCAATTCCCGCGGCAACGCCATCGCGTTTGACCAGGACAGTTCTTACTTCCTGCTGTGTTCACTGGAAATTCTGGACGAGGACCGGAACCTGAAAAGAAAGGCGGACCTGTTCACCAGGCGCACCATCCGCAGTCACAAACCTGCTGAAAAGGTAGACACGGCGGTGGAGGCGCTGGCATTGTCCATCGGGGAAAAGGCTCATGTGGACATGGAATACATGAGCAGGCTCACCGGCAAGGACGAGGAAACCCTGTTTTCTGACCTCAAGGGTGTCGTGTTCCTGAACCCCAATTATAAGGAGGGCGTGAACGAAAAGTATCTGCCCGCCGACGAATATCTTTCTGGCAATGTGCGTCAGAAATGGGCGATTGCCAAGGCAAAGGCGGAGCAGGACGCGCAGTATCAGATCAACGCTGAGGCATTGGCGCGGGTACAGCCCACCGACCTCACTGCCAGCGAGATCTCCGTCCGGCTGGGCGCTACATGGCTGGACACTGAATATGTCCGCCGATTTATTTTTGAAACGCTGGGTACACCCCGCAGCGCACAATGGGGCATGAAGGTCCACTATTCTAAAATCACCGGTGAATGGCGCATCGAGGACAAAAACAAGGATCGCGGCAATGTGAAGGCCATCAGCACCTACGGCACCAAGCGCGTCAACGCCTATGAGATCATCGAAACGACACTTAAGCTGAAGGATGTCCGCATTTTTGATTACCAATACGATGAGGAAGGGCGCAGAATTGCCGTTCTGAACAAGAAAGAGACAGCCATCGCCCAGAGTAAGCAGGAACTCATTAAAGACGCTTTTGCTGAGTGGATCTGGAAAGACCCTGACCGGCGCGAAGCCATCTGTAAGACCTACAATATCCTGTTCAACAGCAACCGCCCCCGCGAGTATGATGGCAGTCACATCAATTTCAGCGGCATGAACCCGGAGATCACGCTCCGCAAGCACCAGGTCAACGCCATCGCTCACATCCTCTACGGCGGCAATACTTTGCTGGCTCATGTAGTGGGTGCCGGCAAGACGTTTGAGATGGTTGCGGCGGCGATGGAATCAAAGCGGCTGGGCCTGTGCCAGAAATCCCTCTTTGTGGTGCCCAACCATCTGACGGAGCAGTGGGCCACTGAGTTTTTGCAGCTCTATCCTGCGGCCAATATTCTTGTCGCTACCCGCAAGGATTTTGAAACCAAGAACCGCAAGAAATTCTGCGGCAGGATCGCCACCGGCGACTACGATGCCGTTATTATCGGGCATTCGCAGTTCGAGAAGATCCCTATGAGCGTAGAGCGCCAGCGGGCCATTCTGGAACAGCAGATTGACGAAATCATGATGGGCATTTCCGAAGCCAAGCGAGAAAAAGCGGAGAATTTCACGATCAAACAGATGGAGAAGACGAAAAAGGGCCTGCAAGCCAAGATCGACAAGCTGAATGATCAGAGCCGCAAGGACGATGTGGTCACATTTGAAGAGTTGGGCGTTGACCGAATTTTCATCGACGAGAGCCATTATTTCAAAAATCGTGCGAAACGTTGCGCATAAGCCCTTGTTGACAGCAAGGACGAACAGCGCCATGTGATTGCACTTAGCAATAAGAAAATATCACAGAGAATTTGAATCTCGAAATCAGGGATGAAATTTCCCTGCCGTACAGAACCAATGCCGGAAAGGAGCAATCCCATAGCGGTCTGTCAAACCGCAGGCAGTACGAGAGCTAATACTCCACTGTGCGCTGCACATCTGTAAATATGCAGGGTACAAAGCGTGGTGAAGTCGTAACCTGAAAACCTAAACCCCTGCAAGGGGGCATGGAGAATAATGGTGCGGGCTTCCGAAACCTATGGCTATCCGTTAGTGAAAGCTATGCAGCATCGTAAGAGTAAGCGGCATCCGAAAGGGTGAAAATTGGAAAAAGAGTGTGCGGTTGGTTTTTCCGCACATGCCCTGTGGAATGAAATGTCTACACGGAATCATGCAGAAACTGTGGTTCAAAGCATGGTTAGATTTTCCCGGTGTAAGGTAGCGGTCTAAGGGTTTCAATGGTCAGCAATGACCGCAAGGATAGAGATTCAGGAACGTTTGAGAGCCTGTATTTGGAGTGTTACAGCACAATGAAGAATACAGGAAGTCAGCCGTACCATAGTAGTCTGCGGCTGGGTAACGCCAGCTACACGGGGCTGAAATGTCCCACGGCGAAGGGTACGAGTCAAACTGATTCACAAATTTCACAAAACGAAAATCCAATAACCCCCTGAAAGATGGGTGACGAACTGCGAGGTGAAAGCCTTGTGCATTTGAACGTCAGATTTTCAACGGAAACGGAACTGAAAGCCATTCAGGATATGCTCTATGAGAAATCCGGGCAAGGCGTTTCGTTCACCGGACTGGTGGAAGCAATGGCGCACGAAGTCACCATTGTGACCGCCATCCATAACATCAAGTCCAATAAGGGCAGTAAAACCGCCGGAGTGGACAAGATGAAAATGGACAAATATCTGCAAATGCCAAAAGATGAACTGATTTTATTGATTCAATCGTGTTTTCGCAAATACCAGCCCAAACCAGCCCGCCGTGAATATATTCCAAAAAGCAACGGCAAAATGCGGCCGCTGGGAATCCCTACGGTACTGGACAGAATCATACAGGAATGTGTGCGGCTAATCATAGAACCAATATGCGAAGCGAGATTTTATCCGCACAGCTACGGCTTCCGCCCCTACCGGGCACAAAAGCACGCAATCCGGGACATTATCAATGTAATCAATGCCGGGTGTAAATCCCCCTACCAGGCTGTATGGGCAGTGGAAGGTGACATTCAAGGGTGTTTTGACAACATCAGCCACCGGATACTGCTTCAAAAAGTATGGCGAATGGGCATCCATGACAAACGGGTGCTGAAAATCATCAGCCAAATGCTGAAAGCCGGGTATATCGAACGGGATTTGTACCACAAAACGGAAACCGGCACACCGCAGGGAGGAATCCTCTCCCCTCTGCTGTCGAATATATATCTGAATGATTTTGACTGGTATGTGGGGCGAACCTACATGGAGCCGCATCGTAAATGCAAACACAAATGCAATGATACCCGAAGGCTGAAATGGGCAGGAACCACTCCAAAGTATAACTTCCGTTATGCCGATGACTGGGTGGTGCTGACTTCTACGGAAAAGGAAGCGTTCCGTATGAAGCGTGAGCTGACAAAATACTTTAGGCAAAAACTGAAATTGGAACTGTCGCAGGAAAAGACCTATGTGACCGATTTACGGAAGGGAGGGATACATTTTCTCGGTTACATCGTCAAGGCGGAGCGAAAGCGCAAAACGCCTGACCCTGCAACGTGGACGGAACATCTGGTGGGAAAACCATTGCCGGACATGGAACGGCTGTCTAAAAAGATTGCCAGTCTGCTGGAACAGGTACACCGTATTGAGCTATATTCAAAGCCCAACACACAGGCCGCCCAGATACAGTATGTGAATTCCATCATTCTGGGGCTGGCGCAATATTACCAGCCATCCATCTGTTCACACGCCTATCATGCAATCGACCGCAGGGTAAACAATGCGGCACTGGCCGTTTGGAAAAAGCTGTTCCCGAAACAGTATAACCAGATGCAGGTTCCGCTGAAAACACTCTGCAATCTTCCGCACAGGCACGAAGGATATGAGAGCAAAACCTTTGCAATTCCCATCGAGGGAAAATGGTTTGGAATCACCTATGCGTTTATCACGCACAGCCGACATGAGCGCAAGCCGTTTGACCAGAAGATGACCCCTTACACGGCGGAAGGCCGCAGGCGGTATGTGAACTACCGGAACAAACACAAACTGCTGCCCTGTGACCGGCCATCCATCAACACCCCGGAGGATATCGCCCTTGCCTGCTATGCAGACGGAAAGGGCTGGAAAGCAAACTTTGAATACTTCATGAACCGGGAATACGCCTATAACCGGGATAAGGGAAAGTGCAAATGCTGCGGGAAACCATTTTCCATAACAGTTCCAAAACACTGTCACCACATCGACAACCAACTTCCAATCGAAAGAATCAATAAAGTTCCCAATCTGGCATGGCTGTGCGAATCGTGCCACCGCATGGTTCATAACAGCCTAATACCGCCTGAGCTGGACGCAAAGGTGGTACGCAAAATTATGAAATACCGAGAAAAACTCAAACCGTGAAATTTGTGAGTACGCTGTACCTGTGAGAGTGCAGTGGTATTGAAATCTGAAGGAAGAAAGTAAATCAGTTTGATGGAACGCCGGGTGCGCTGAAAGGTGCACGCCCGGCGTGAGGTGGGGGAAAATCCAGAGATAGCTTCAAAGGATTACCTATCACCATTCTTTCTTTACACGAAGATGCGCAATGTGGGAGGTATTGCCCAGACCGAGGCGCAGAAAAGCTCAGACCTCTTTATGAAGTGCCGCTACCTCGACGAGATCACCGGAGGGCGCGGCATTGTCTTTGCCACCGGCACCCCCATTTCCAACAGCATGGTGGAGCTTTACACCATACAGCGGTATTTGCAGATGTCGGCGTTGGAGGAGCAGGGCTTACAGCACTTCGACAGCTGGGCGGCGAACTACGGCGAGACTGTTACCGCCATCGAGCTGTCTCCCGAGGGCACCGGTTACCGGGCCAAGACGCGGTTTGCCAAGTTTTATAACCTGCCTGAGTTGATGTCCGTTTTCAAAAATGTGGCGAACATTCAGACGGCGGATATGCTCAAGCTCCCCGTGCCGGAGGCGCATTACCACAATATCGCCTTGAAGCCATCGGAGTATCAGAAAGAGATCGTGGCGTCGCTGGCGGAGCGCGCTGAGAAAGTCCGCAACCGCGAGGTGGACAGCAGCGTGGACAATATGCTGCTCATCACCAACGATGGCCGCAAGCTGGCGCTGGATCAGCGGCTTGTCAATCCAATGCTCCCCAGTGACCCCAATAGCAAAGCCGCCAAGTGCGCGGAAAATGTCTTTGAGATCTGGCAGCGCACCGCTGGCCAACGCTCCACGCAGATGATCTTCTGCGACCTGTCCACCCCAAAGGATGACGGTACCTTCAGCGTTTATGATGATATTCACGCGAAGCTGCTGGAATTGGGTATTCCCGAAAACGAGATCGCCTTCATCCACAACGCCAAGAGCGAGGTGCAGAAAAAAGACCTGTTTGGCAAAGTGCGGAGCGGTCAGGTGCGTATCCTGCTGGGCAGCACCCAGCGCATGGGCGCTGGCACCAACTGTCAGCAAAAGCTCGTCGCTTTGCACCATCTGGATTGTCCGTGGCGTCCGTCCGACCTTCAGCAGCGTGAGGGGCGCATTATCCGGCAGGGCAACGAAAATCCGGAGGTGGACATTTACAGCTATGTTACCGAGGGCACCTTCGATGCCTACTTGTATCAGTTGGTAGAATCCAAGCAGAAATTTATATCGCAAATTATGACCAGCAAATCGCCTGTCCGCTCTGCCGAAGATGTGGATGAGCAGGCGCTTTCTTATGCCGAGATCAAGGCGCTGGCCAGCGGCAACCCCATGATCAAGGAAAAGATGGATCTGGACATTGAGGTGTCCAAGCTGAAGCTGCTGAAAGCCAACCACCTTTCTCAGAAATACGCGCTGGAGGACGCCATCAGCAAGGGCTTTCCGAAACAAATCGCGGAAACGCAGGCACGGATCGCCGGGTATGGCGCGGATATTGCCACGGTCAAGGAGAATACCCATCCCAATGGGGACGGCTTCTCCCCGCTTACGCTGGCGGGCGTCACCTACGCCGAGAAGAAGGAGGCGGGCGCGGCGCTGCTGACCATGTGCCAGACCATGCTTTCCCCGGAGGCAACACAGATCGGCAGCTATCGCGGTCTGACGCTGGAGCTGGCCTTTGATACCTTCGCGCGGGAGTACCGCCTGACCATGATCGGGCAGCTCCGCCACACGGTCACGCTGGGAACCGATGTGTTCGGCAATTTGCAGCGCATGGACAATGCGCTGGAGGGACTGCCTATTAAGGAGCAAACCTGCCGGGAGCAGCTTTCCAACCTGCAAACGCAGCTGGAAACCGCAAAGACGGAGGTACAAAAGCCGTTTCCCCGTGAGGCAGAGCTGAACACTAAAACGGCACGGCTGGAGGAACTGAATTCCCTGCTGAATTTAGACCACAAGGAGCCGGAGATCGTAGACGCCGAGCCGGACGAGGATCAAAGGCCGCCGGAGCGCCGCAGACCGCAGTTGGAGCGGTAAAACCAATAGAAAATGGAGGAAATTATGGGTTATCAGGAAAGCTGGCTCTATATCGAGCCGCAGCGCAAATTTGAAAAGCTGATTCGCGCTTATGAAAAGGCGGAGCAGTCCGGCTACTATGAGGTAGCCGGTGCGGAACCTCGTTCCGTCATTGTTTTGAAGCAGCCCTTTGGCGATATTCCCGCAGGAAAGAAGCTGCTTTGGGTGTGCGGTGACCGTGGCTTTCACTGTGCCGCTGGCGTATTTGGCGGCGAGCTGAAATGCTCCGGCAGGCTCCGCGTGATCCCGGTGGAGGAGGTGCTGGACGGCACCGACGATCCCCGTATGGAGGGGCTGGACTTTGACAGTTCGGCCCCCAGCGAAAACGCCTATATGAAACGATACAGCGTCGCCAATTACGCCCACCGGATGCGGGCGGGTTTGGCACGATAGAAAGGGACTGCACATGAACAAGAAAATTACAGAAAATGACCTATACGCAAAATTGAGGAAAGAACGCGAAGAACTCTACAAGATCATTGGTAAAGAAGGAATTACCGATCAGAAAGTCCGTATTGATAAATACGCGCATCTATATGTTCTGCAAGACGAGATGACAGAGTACCTGAGAGCACGGAGACTGAGCCAAGCAGAAATCGAAAAGCTGTATGCAGTTGAAAATTTCTATGAGTATATCCAGAACTATTTGCTACATCACAAGGATGTTTTTAACTACCCATATCAAAAATGTGCTGATTCTATTCTTTATCCAGAGGACTGAGAAAAGATCGCTGGGAGGTGAGTGCCATGCCCTACCTATCTAAGGAACAGATCGCTGCCGCTCGCGAGATGGACCTGCTGACCTATCTGCGGCGGTTTGAGCCGGAGGAGCTGGTGCATATCGGCGGAGACACCTATGCCACCCGCACCCACGACAGCCTAAAAATCTCCAATGGAAAATGGTGCTGGTGGTCACGGAATATCGGCGGCACAACTGCGCTGGACTATCTGACAACAGTGGAGGGTGTTTCCTTTTTGGATGCCGTTCAGCGCATCCTCGGAGAATTGCCCCGTGTGCCGACCAAATCAGAGCCAACCGCACCGCTCCCGAAAACTGAATTTTCCCTCCCACCCAAACACGCCGACACCCGGCGTGTTTTTGCATATCTGCGGAGCCGGGGCATTGATGCGGAGATCATCAACCACTGCATCAAGCACGGGCAGCTTTACGAGGACGCCGAGCGTCATAACTGCGTATTTGTGGGCTACGAACATGGGAACCCTGCCTACGGCGCACTGCGTGGGACGCTTTCAGAAACCACCTTCGCCGGTGAAGTCCCCGGCAGCGATAAGCGGTTTTCCTTTGCCGTTCCCCTCCGCGCCGGTGGCAAAACCCTCTGCGTGTTTGAATCCGCCATAGACGCCCTTTCTTACCTGACGCTGCTGAAGCTGCGGGGGCAAGATTGGCGCGCCGCCAATACGCTGTCCCTCTCCGGCATTTATCAGCCGCGGAAAGACGGCTCGATCCGATTCCCCGCTGCGCTGGAGCAATACCTGAAGGACAATCCTGGCGTGGCGCGGGTCGTGCTGTGCCTGGATAACGACGGGCCGGGACGGACGGCATCCGCGGCCATTCAAAAGAAACTTTCCGAGTATGAGGTCATCGACAACCCACCACGGCGCGGAAAGGACTACAAC
>OIXG01000879.1_pt1 | contig 33242 bp, 19 predicted proteins | sample 1587731 | NCBI WGS metagenome assembly OIXG01 (sample SAMEA3888908, study PRJEB22519) | human gut metagenome | biome: human gut; feature: human-associated habitat; material: faeces | place: Denmark | collected 2010 | reverse complement strand
TGCCGATAAACCGCTGCAGCATGATTATCGTTATGATGATTGCGCAGTCATAAAAACCGGCGGCTATATACTTTTGGATTTCGGAGAGGAGTGGTACGGCGGAATTGCGATAACAAATCAACAGGTTTCAAGCTATCCAAATTTAGCACATCTGAGAATTACATTCGGTGAAAGTGTTTCTGAAGCAATGAGTGAACCAGGAGATAAAAATTCCGGCAACCATCACAGTATGCGGGATGTTACGCTTGAAATGTGTACGCAATCTACTTTAAAGTTCGGCGCAACCGGTTTTCGATTTGTAAGAATAGAGTCGTTGGACAGCGAAATATATATCAAATCAATAAAGGCATATGCGGATTTTAGGGAAATACCGCAAATAGGATCGTTTGAATGCAGCGACAGATTGTTGAACGATATATGGAGGATTGGCGTAAAGACCGTTCAGCTTAATATGCATGAATACATATGGGACGGTATAAAGCGCGATCAAGGGGTATTCATAGGTGATATGCATCCTGAAATTTCGACAATATCGGCTGTATTCGGAAATGACATATCTATTAGAAACAGCCTTGATTTTGTAAGAGATGACACCCCGGCAGGAGCGTGGATGAATGGGATTGCCACATATAGTATGTGGTGGATAATCATACACTATGATATATATATGAATTATGGTGATATAAATTATCTAAAGGAACAGTATCAGTACTTAAAAGTAATGTGTGACGAGGCTGTTAAATGGGTAGAATGCGGTTATGGCGGCAATGTACGAAAATTCGTTGATTGGAGCAGCAAGGATACAATAAGCGAGATAGAGGGCGTAAAGTCGCTTTTCGCAATAGGACTTCAAAAAGCGTCAAGTTTGTTTTATATGTTGAATGATGACGAATACGGCAATCGCTGCCAAAAATGTTCGGATTCAATTCGTGCGGAAAAGTGTAAAATTGAAGTAAATAAGAGAATTGCGGCATTGAACATTTTAAGCGGAAGAAATTCAAACTATGATACAGAACTTCTTTCCGGAAATTCGGCAGCCGAAATGTCCTGCTTTATGGGATATTATGTATTGCTTGCGAAAGCAAAAATGGGTGATTTCTCTGATGCGATTGATATAATCAAAAGCTATTGGGGCGGTATGCTGAATATGGGAGCAACTACATTTTGGGAGGACTTTGACATTGAATGGATGAATAATTCGGCTAGAATAGACGAGATTGTGCCGACGGGGAAAAGAGATATACATGGCGACTTTGGTCGTTACTGTTATGAGGGATTTAGGCATAGCCTATGCCACGGCTGGGCAAGCGGACCAACGGCATTTATGTCAAAAGAATTATCCGGCATTGAGATTTTAAGCCCGGGATTTAAGAAGGTACGCATAAATCCGAATCTTGCAGGCTTGGATTGGATTGATGTCAGTTATCCTACGGCATACGGAAATATTGATGTCCGTGCAGAAAAATGCGGCGACAGAGTGGCAACAAAAATATCGGCTCCGCCGGAAATTGAGATTGTATAAGAAGTTTTGCGGTATTCAAAACACAAAAAAACAAATTTCGTTTACTTTGTGCCGTGAAATATGTTATCGTGGTGACAAATTCTTGCGTGGAGGCAAATTATGTATTGCGGAAAAGAACTTTTGAAAATAGTAAAACTATTTAATGTTGGCGAGGCAGAACTCCGTGACGGCAGATTGTTTTTACGGAGATATCCGAGCTATTTAGATAAATTTTTATCACCTGATGGCGCGGATATGGGCAAGCAATCTACGGGGTGCGAAATACGCTTTGTTAAAACTGAAAAGGGCAGAGTAAGAGTAAATCTTTCTGTTGAAAATGAGGGTTCTTATGTTTTGGTGTATAGAGGAGATAGACTTGACTCGGGTTATCCCATAAGTCATAACTGCTCAATTATAATAAACGACAATCCCTGTGATTCTGTCGAAAATCCGGAATTTTTTAATGCCGACAACTTTTCGAAGGATGTTATAAGGCTTGTAATTCAAGGCGGGTATGTTGCGGTTGATTCAATAGAAACTTATGGGAGAAAAATCAGACCGCCTCACCATGATGAAGAACCTCAAAAAACAATTTTGGCATATGGCTCTTCAATAACACATGGTGCAAGAAGTGGGAATACGCAACTTACATATGCATCCTTTGCCGGACAGCTTTTGGGTGCACAGGTGATGAATAAGGGATTGGCAGGTTCGTGTTTGTGCGAGAACGAGATTGCAGATTATTTCGCCGAAAATATAGAATATGATGCGTTTATATTTGAACTTGGAACAAATATGTATAGTTATTGTTTGTCTAAAAACTATAACATAGAAGAAACTGCCGATTTTATAAAAAAACGCGGTGAGTATATGCTTTCGAAGATGCTGGATAAAAATCCCGGTAAACCGATTTTTTTGATAACACCACTCAGACCTCATACGAAATATGACTCTTCATTTGATTATGAAACAATTGAAAATGTAATAGTAAAAATGCAGGAAAGCATCGAAAGAAATAATTGTTTTATAATAAAAGCAGAAGAAATTCAGCCTACAACTTCAGTTGTTACCACTGATCTTATACACCCTTCTCCGGAAGGTCATGCGATTATGGGATTCAGACTGGCTGAACTGATAAGAAAACATCTGTAAAACGATATGAATATTTGAGTGTAACCGGCTTGATGTATGGTAATGCTTCAAAAATTATCATCATACTATATATATATATCGACTGATTTGAACCGACTCCGTTTTCCGAAACGGAGTCGGTTCTGTTAAGAATATGTTTTTATAAAAAAAATACCCCTTCAAATATCGAAAATAGTCAGTTGATTTTAGTGTCTGACTGTTGTATACTATAAGTGAAATAAAGCAGAAGAGGTGTCTGTAATGAAGAATACAAGAATAGTGTTTACAAAGCCATGTGAAGTTGAACTTGTTGAGATGGAAATGAGCGACGATATTGGAGCAAATGAAGTCTTGGTGGAGATTGGCGTTTCAACGATAAGCAGCGGGACAGAACGCGCGAATTTGATTGGCGACAAAAATGTTTCTATAAACACAACCGCCGAAGTTCCTTTTCCGAGATATTGCGGCTACAGTCTTGCCGGCATAGTTAAAAAAGTCGGGGAATCCGTGTCAAGTGTAAAACCTGGCGAAAGAGTTGCTGTTTCCTGCGGAACTCACAATAAATATATCGTTACATCTGAGTATAATGTTCACAAAATAGAATTTGACGATGTTTCACTTAATGAAGCTGCAATGGCGTATATTGCAACTTTTCCTATGCTTGCGGTCAGAAAATGTGAGCTTGAGATAGGTGAATCAGCAATTGTGATGGGATACGGTATCTTGGGAATGATTGCAGTGAAACTTTTGCGTGCAGCAGGAGCATATCCTGTGATTGTTGCGGACTTACAGGAGGAAAAGAGAAATCTTGCTCTTCAAATGGGAGCTGATTTTGCTTTTGACTCATCAAAGGCTGATTTTGCGGAAAATGTAAAGGCTGTAACAAACGGAGGAGTTAAGGTTGCAATTGAAGTAACCGGTTTTGGGAAAGCTCTTGACTCTGTTTTGGACTGCTGCGCAAGGGGTGCGAGGGTTGCCTTGCTCGGATGCACGAGAAATTCGGATTTTACAATCGATTATTATCATAAGGTTCATGGTCCCGGAATCAAGCTTTTTGGTGCACACACAAGTGCAAGACCGTTCGAGGAGTCACATAAGGGTGAGTGGTCAACCCACGATGATATGATGGCTGTGATGAGGCTTATTCATGGAAAACGCTTGGATTTCAAAGCAATGATCGCAGAAATACATTCACCGAAGGATGCAAAAATGGTTTATCAACGCTTGATAACATACAAATCGTTCCCGATTATTCAATTTGATTGGGAGGAAATATAATGAAACCTATAAAAATTGCACAGGTGGGAACATGGCATGACCATGCGTTTCCAACATATAAAAGCATAACTGCTTTGAATAATGTGTATGATTTTGTGGGCTTGGCAGAACCCGGTGAAAGCATTTGCCAGTCATTTAGGGATGAACAAAATATTTTATCTGTTGATGAGTTGCTCAATATGAATGACTTGGATGCGGTTGCGATAGAGTGCGAGGAAGAAAATGCTACACACTATGCGAAAATATTTGCTGAAAAAGGAATTGCCATTCATTTAGACAAACCGGGAACGCAGGATCCTCAAACTTTTGCTGAATTAATTAAGATTGTTAAAGATAATAACTTACCGTTTCAAATGGGCTATATGTATAGGTACAATCCTATGATTATGCGATGCATGGACGATATCAAGCAGGGTAAACTTGGAAAAATATTTAGCATAGAAGCTCAAATGAGCGTTTGTCACGATTTGGAGAAAAGAAAGTGGCTTGGCAATTATAAAGGTGGAATGATGTATTTTTTGGGATGTCACTTGCTTGATCTTATATTACAAATACAAGGAAATCCAAAGAAAATAACCGTGTTTAACACAAGTACTGAAAAAGAACTTTTGAATAATGCGGAAGATTTTGGATTTGTTGTCCTTGATTATGATTATGGTTCATCATTTATAAAAGTTTGTGCCTGTGAAACGAACGGATTTGAACGCAGACAATTTGTTGTTGCCGGAACTGAGGGAACAATTGAAATAAAGCCGTTTGAAACTAAAATCAGCATTAATGATTCTGAATTGGTTTCTAAAGCGCATATAACATATAAATCGGATGTAACTGACATATGGCGTGATAATTCGACGGAAATCATTAGCGAAGGCTATGACAGATATAACCCGATGATGATGGACTTTGCCGCATATATACATGGTAAAAAAAAGAATCCATATACATATGATTATGAACTTAAGTTGTTTAATCTGCTGCTAAAATGTTGTGGAATGTGATTTGGGAGGAATAATGAAAATCTTAAGTTTGAACGGTGTTTGGCATATAAAAGGTATCTCTCCGCAGGGCGAAACAATGGAATTTGATGGAGTGGTTCCCGGATGTATCCATACAGATTTGTATCGTGAAAAGGTAATTCCCGATCCTTTATATCGTGATAATTTTAAAAAGTGTCAGTGGATTGAGGATTACAACTGGATTTATTCAAAAACATTTACTTATGCTTCTGAAGATGTGGAAAATATCTATATAAAGTTTGACTGCCTCGATGTAGAGTGTGATATTTTTCTGAATAGTATTAAGGTTGGAAGCGCAGATAATATGTTTATTGAACACTCGTTTTGTGTAGATAGGGCGCTTAAAAACGGCGAAAACGAAATACAAGTTGTGTTTTATGCGCACACAAAGCGTACTGCTGCTATGCCACAGCTTTGCGGTGCATTTACAAAAGAAAGACTGTACAAACGCAGAATGCAGTGTACATACGGCTGGGATTGGGTTGAGCGATTTGTTACTTGCGGAATAGAAAAAGGCGCTTGCCTGATAAAAAAGGAAAAATGCGAGCTTAACGATATCTATGTATTTACGAAAAGTGCAGATGCCGATACAGCACAAATTGTTATAGATACGCATTTTGAAGGTATATGCCATGATGTGTATGCGGAATACACAATATCAGATCCGAATGGAATGACAATATTCAAAAAAAATCTTATTATTGCTGAGGAGTATCAATATCAGGATATAACTATCGAAAATCCGCTCAGGTGGTATCCGCGCGGTTATGGTGAAAGTCCGCTTTATTTGCTCGAAATCAGGCTGATAGATAAAAACGGAACAATGATCAGCGAAAGAAGACAAAGGTTTGGTATTAGGACGGTAAAAATAATTGAAAAAATTGATGCCGAGGGATCTGATTATTGGAAAAAATGTATTGAACTAAAAAAGTCCGCACATTTGAAGGACGAGTGGGATAATTGGGATGAAAACAGTGAATTTTATGGATTTATGATTGCGGTGAATGATATTCCTATTATGTGCAAAGGCGGATGCTGGGTTCCGACCAATCCATTTGTTCCTGAACAAACAGAACAGAAAATAAAAGATGCGTTGAACCTGTCGGCTGATGGAAATGTTAATATGATAAGAGTATGGGGCGGCGGTATGTTTGAAGCTGATTGCTTTTATGAAGAATGTGATCGACTTGGTATCATGGTCAGTCAGGATATGTTAATGGCGTGTGGTGCGTATCCTGACAGCGAAATTGATTTTTGCGAACATTTGCAAAAAGAGGCAGAATATGCAGCATATAAGTTGAGAAATCATGCGTGTCTTGTTTTTTGGTCGGGGGATAATGAGAATGCAATACGCGGAAATGATAATATGCCGGATTATGATGGCCGAAGAGTAGTCAGGGGTGTTATTGCCAATGTAATGAAACAACTGGATTATAATCGAAGATTTTTACCTTCAAGTCCTTATGGTGGGGTTCCTTACGGATCAGTGACATGCGGTACTACACATAACACTCAGTTTCTTGGTGCTATGTTTTCATATATACAAACCAGCGATATGAAGGATTATGTGCAGAGAATGGAAGAGTATCTTTCACGCTTTATGGCAGAGGCGCCTACTTTTGGTGTCTGTTCGCCTGAAATGATGAAGTATTTTATGACAGAGGCCGATATTTTCGGGGATAACAATGAAATAGAGATTGCACACACCAGAAACAATCCGGCACTCACACCTTTGGGGTTATACGACTATATGGTTAAATCTGCCGAAAAAATTATGGGTGAATTTGAAAGTGTCAAAGATAAATTGAGAAAACTGCAATATGCGCAGTATGAATGCGTTAGAAACTCGCTTGAAATTTATAGGCGAAACAAATGGTTTTCATCAGGAATATTGTTTTGGCAACTAAACGATTGCTGGCCCACATACGGTTCGTGGTCGCTGATTGATTTTTATAATTTCCCTAAAGCAGCATACTATGCTTTTAAGCGTAGTGCAAAGGGGGTTATAGCCTCGCTGAGGCGTGAACATGGCAAGTTCTTGGTGTATTTATGTAATGATACTTTGGAAGATGCAAGCGGCAAAATGACTCTCCGTAAGGTCGGAAAATCATCTGTAATTAAGGAGTGGACATATGATTACATCTGTTGTGCAAACGAGAGTGCGGTTGTGTTCGAAATCAATGAGGCGGATGTAAATCTTACAGATGATGAGGTTTTAATCTGTGACATTTCCGGAGATAGGACAATTTTTTATAATACATCGCCTGCCGCTTTTAATCATTTTGGTGAGTATGAAGTGGTTGATGATGGGAACGGTCAATTGACTGTGCTTTCAAAAGAACTCGCAATAGATGTTGAACTTGCAGGAGAATATTTTTTTGAGGATAATTACTTTATTCTTTTGCCGGGAGAAAAAAGGACTGTAAAATACAAAAACTTTATACGATAGTGTTTATGAGAAGGCATTTCACGCATAACTGAAATATGTGTGAAATGCCCTTTTGGTAAACGGGAGCAGATAAAGGAATTTAATTAAATTCTTCAACAGCAATGCTGAGAATCGGCACATTTTTCTTGTTCTTTTTGCGATATTCCGAGGGTGTCATACCTTCGTATTTTTTGAATATGCGGCTAAAAAATTTTGCATCTACATATCCTACATCTTCCGCAATTTTTAAAATACTTGTTGATGTGGATGTAAGCAAATGTTTTGCTTTATCAATTCTGAAACGTTGCACATATTCCTTGTATTTTTTTCCTGTATTGTTTTTAAATAGTGCTGAAAGAGTTGAAGGTGAGTATGAAAGCTGGCTTGCCGCAATTGCAAGAGGGTTTGGATCTGCATAGTGAAAAGCAACAATTTCAAGCATTTTTTTTACAAGTGTGTTTTCATAATTATATACGGGCTGATTAAGATATGGCCGCACAATATGGAGCATCATTGCAATTAAATTGTGTTTTATTATGTATGGCAAGAGCACCGAATATTCGTCGTCGTTTTCGGAGATTTCAGATTCCAGAACATCAATATATACCGCCAGTCGACCGCCGTCATCATGCAAAATTTTATTCGATGGGAATACACTGTTCGTTGAGCTTATAACGGAAAAAGCGGAGTATGCAAGCAATTGAAAAATGTTGTTGCATAGCGGAAGATGTTTGCTTATGGCATGAGAAGTAAACTCTACATTAACAATTGTTGAATTCTCCATATAAAATGAGTGATGACTACCGATGTCTATAAACATATAGTCTCCCTGATACATTCTTGTGTATGGCGAATCGTTTATGGAGTGAAGAATGCTTCCTTCTTTAACATAAATAATTTCAAAAAAATCATGGCTGTGGGTGGACGAAGGTATGTTCCAACTTTTTATTCTTATACTGTTTGAGGAAATTTCTCTGGAATGTGTTACTGTGTCAAAAGCCATCAAAAAAAGTCACCCCTATAATAACAAAAAATATCTGTTGTATTCAATTCCATTATACTATATAATTATCATATAGTCAATGATTTTTGCAAAAGAAATTAAGCGAAATTGTGCAGATTTACATTATAACACTTTGGCGCGAATGATTGCTCAAAAAAAATAATAAATCATTCAACAAAAAACATTGACTTATTCATACCTGAAAATTGATAAAGGGAGCGATGAGTTTTGAAAAAACTGAATAGGGTTTTATCGGCAATATTGATATGTGCGATGATCTCACAGGTCATACCTGTAATTGCAGATGCAACGATAGTTTCTTCAGGAGTTATTGATTTTAGTGAAAATGATGAGTACAACATAACATCAAGTTATAACGATTATCTCAATGTGTTATGGGGCAATATGTTCGTTAAGGACAATGCAGCAGTAACTTACGGCAAAAACGCAAAAGGAAATGCAAACACTATGAATTTTAGCGTAAATGCCGGCGCACTTGCTCCTGTGAAAACTGATGGTGGTGTCATAACATATAAGTTCAAATATAAATGGGAAAATGTAAATGGAACACCTCAGGCTGTGTCGATAAAGCTTGGAGCTGACGGGTGTATTGATCTTAACACATCATATTCCGCGGCAAACCCGGATGGTTATATAGGCGTTGCGGCTATTGACTATAGCAACGGTTTGTGGATTAGCTATGACGGTTTGGGTCAGTCTGTCGGAGATAAGTGGGATACACCGCAGGAAACCTGGACTGAAGGGTTTTGTGAAATTCAGATAAAAGTCGATTTATATGGAAAAAGACTTGGATTTAAGGAAGCCGAAGGGGATTGGTATTGGGTTCCTATGGCAAGCACTTCAAAATATCCGGTTCGAAATTACTGGCAAATGGGTTTGCGTGGTACCTTGGGGACAAAAAATGGTGATGTATTTAACAATGAGTCGAATTTCTATGTTGATGATATTAGTGTTTCATACACGACTGATCCGGCAGAACTTGATACCGGCATAGTTGATTTTGAAAATGGTTCAATGTCCGGCAGGTTAACTCCGATGTGGAGCAGCAGCATAGTTGAGGTTATGGACGATCCGCTGGGGACAGAACATGGCAAGATACTGAAAATTGCCTCTGCGACAGCAAATACCGGTGTAAAATATAATGTATTAGATTGGGCAGGCAATGGCAGCGGCACAGGAAAGCTTGTATATGAATTTGATGTATATACAAACGGTAACAATGTTTTCTTTGCAACAAATAATGCTAACGATAATGAACGCTTGGGTGTTTTAAGTGACGCATATTTAGGGCTTTGGTCAAATAATGGCGGAGGTACACTTACACAGTATAAAACTGATGTCAGAGCTTCGGAATGGCAAAATGTTAAATTAGTACTTGACCGAAAAGATGCAACTGTAACCGTTTCGCTTAACGGAAAAGAGCAGGGAACTACATCATATTTGAAAAGCGGTTCAAACGACTACATATTTGCGCTAAAGGCTACGAATCCTATAAGCGGAGCAAAATCAATAGACTTTTATATCGATAATATTCGTGCGAAATACATTGAAGAGATGCCCGAAATCGGAGAGGCTTCACATACATGGCTTGGCGGAATTAAACTTCCGTTTACCGGTGCAATGGACAAACAATCAGTTGAAAGCGGAATTACGCTTGTAAATTCCATGACTCGTGAAACTGTTTTGTCAACAGTTGATTATGACGAGACTACGTACACAGCTACTATTATGCCGCAGGAATCGCTTGATGTGAGCGCTTTGTATGTGTTGGTTATCAGTGATGATGTAAAAACAGCGGGCGGAATATATATTAGTGATTCTGTTGAAAGAAATATTTCGCTTGAAACCTTGACAGAACCCCAAATCGGTGATGTTTTAATATTCGACAAAAGCGGAATGGAATTGGTTTCAAAGGTTAAAATCATAAAAACCTCGTTTAATGTCCCGATGGACAAAGATTCGATTGAAGCAAATGGTAGTGTAACGCTTGTCGAGGCAGATAATGGCAGCCCTGTTGATGCTTCGGTTGTTTACAATATGAACGATGGTAATTCGGTTACAATAACCACGGACAATGAGTTAAAACCGAATACCAAATATGAACTCAAATTTGGAACAGATATAAAAAGGATTGATGAGGCAAAGCTTGCTGAACCTATAGTAAAGACGATATCTACACCTATTCTGGAAAGACCGGAAATAATTATGGATAATGTATCATACTGCGATATGAGCGGTGTGACAGGCAGGATGGAGAGCATTAAGAAAAGAATAACAAAGGTTAATGTCCCCTTTAATGTTGCGCTTGAAACTGCAACTGTGACTAACCAAAATATCAGTCTTGTTAAGTTGGGTGAAAAAGATGAGGATATTTCGATAAGTGTGTCCTACAATGATGCAGATAAAACAGTTTTGATTCTCCCGAGTAAACCGCTGGACGGGCAAAGCAAATACAAATTAAAATTTGGTGAAAATCTGAAGGCTATAAACGGTGAGAACATGGAACTCGATAAAGCCGAATTTATATTTGATACAGCAAATGCTGTTGCACCGGCAATTACAACTGTAACAGCATCATCTGACGGTTCGAATTTTGCTTCTGTAGACAGTCTTGCTGACATTAATACATTCAAAGCCGAATTCAATTATGCCCTTAACCCCTCAACAGTGTCAAAGGATACTGTAAAACTTGAAAGATATACAGACGCCGGATGGAGTGAGATGCAGGCAGTATTTGCGTTTGATGGCAGCAAATGTGTTACATGGTCGCTTAATGGTGATGAAGTATTTCCTGAAGGAAATAAGTTCCGTATCAGTTTCACCACTGCGGCAGAAGATGTATATGGTGATAAATTTGAGGAGAATTATGAAGTAGCCTTTTCCACAAAAAAATCTGCTGCGGTTAATGAATTGAGCGTTTCGATGCGAGGCAAAGCATTGACATACAGCGGTATATTGTCTAATGGAAGTGAAGCTGTCGGAAATGAAAAAATGTCTGTGATTTTATACACACAAGGCAGTTCGGTTGTGCCGTTTGGCACGGATACTAAACACTTTGAAATCATAACAACTAATGATGACGGAAGTTTTGATGGTGTTATTTCGTTGTATGATAATGAAAGTACGCCGTTGTTCTCGGAGCTGTGGCTTGCGTTTGATTCACAGGGAATGAGCAAAAGCAATCAGCGCGATGCGCGTTATGGCGTGCAGTATACAAACGGACTTATGAATGATGAAAGTATAGCCGACTTAAAAAGAAGTACAAAACAAGTGTTTAATTATATTATGGAAGCTGCTGACAGCGATGCGATAAAAGCACTTGTTCCTCCCAATGGCTTATCAGCCATCAGAAACGAAAAGTTATATGAAGGCATGGGCGTTTGGGTTGGAAAGTATAAATCAATGACAGATTCAGAAAGGCTTGCCTTGAATAATTCTCTTGGGAATTATAAATCTCAGCTTACTGCGGCAAACATTTCAAAAATACTTAACGCTTCATTGATTGCGGCTGGTTTCTCGGGTCAAAATACTCAGGAAGCAGCAGCGGACATTGTTTTGTATAACGATACTATTGAAACAATAGCTGTTGAAGAAAAAGCATTCGATGAATTTGCAGTCGGAGAGCAGCATTGGGTTGTTGAAAATGCAAAGCTTAATAACGCTTCAGGTTTTAAGAACTACGAGGTGTTTACAAAGGAATTAAAGAAGAGTATGTTGCTCAGTATGATTTCATCGACGACATACACTAAACTTGCGGATTTGTTTATAAACAATAAAGAACTTGTAAATGATGGCCTGTCTGAAAATATGCTTGCTGCTCTCGAGAGCGAGACGAATCAAAATATTATTGACGCAGCAATGAGAACAATTAAAACTGCCAATGATCAAAGCAGATTTCAGACGACAGAAGCGTTGGCAAGAGCAATTAAAACAGCTGTTGTAAATGCACAGGAAAACAATTCGACAATCGACACGGGTAACCGTGGCGGCGGTTCCTCCGGTGGTTCAAGCGGAAAGAACAGTTTTTCAATCGAGGGCGGTTCGACAACAAATAACGGAAACAATCCACAAAATAACAATAGCAATAACAATGTTTTTAATGATTTGTCCGAATACAAATGGGCACAAACAGCGATTCTTAATTTGTATAATAAGGGCGTTATTTCCGGAGTAGGCGGCAATATGTTTGAACCCGGGCGCGGAATTAAAAGAGAAGAATTCCTTAAGTTGGTTTGTGAAGCGTTTGGATTCAAGACACAGAACGGTGCAGTTGAATTTGAGGATGTTGCAGAGGGCGAATGGTATGCATCATACATAAAAACTGCTGTGAATATGGGAATAGTAAACGGAATATCCGAAAAACACTTTGGGATAGGTAATCTGATTACCCGTGAAGATATGGCAGTAATGATATTCCGCGCTCTCTCGGCAAGCAGAAATGATATTTCGTCCGGCAAAAAGAGTTTCAGTGACGCAGGCGAAATTTCACCATATGCACTTGAGGCAGTTGAATCACTTGGTTCGCTTGGAATTATAAGCGGCACGGGAGACGGTGCTTTTGCCCCCAAGAACAATGCAACACGCGCTGAAGCTGCAGTTATTATCAATAGATGCTTGCAGTAAACAGTACAGAGAAAAGTGCGATTGTTGCAGAAAGGAAGCGAAAAAATGAAAAAAAGAGTTTTAGCATTCATACTCATGTTTTCCGTGATTGCTTGCAATATTTTTGCAGTGCCGGTTACATCTTACGCTAAATCAAATTCTCATTCAAATCGGGCGGTTACATTTTTAACCGAGCTTAACATAATGGAAACGGATGAATATACCGGTGAATTTTGGAATGACAGTCTTGTGAAAAGATTTGAACTTGCTCAGATATTGTGCAGACTGCTTGATTATAATGCTGAGGCAGATGCGGAGAAAAAATTTACTGATGTGGGTGAGATTGATCGTCCGTATATAGACACTGTGGTACGAAATGGCATTATGTCGGGCTATGGCGATGGAAGATTTGGACCTAATGATTATGTGACTTATGCACAGGTTTTGAAAATATTTGTTGAACTGCTGGGTGGCGGTGCATATGCTGAAGTTCAAGGAGGATTTCCGAGCGGATATATATCCGCAGCAAGAAAGTTGGATATCAGCAAATCTGTTGCTACAGATGCATATATTCATCGAATAGATGTTGCACAAATTATATATAATGCCCTCCATGCAGATGTGGTCGAAATCAGAGGGATCAGTGGCGGATATGCAGATTATGAAGTAAGCGATGAAAATTTACTTTCAAAAATTCTTGACATAGAAATAATTGAGGGAACAATAACGGCAGTTGATTCCACCTCGTTGAACCGTGCAAATGGCGGTGCGGGTGATGGTGCAGTGATAATTGATGGTGAGAAAGTTTTTGATCCGAATCATTATGCTGACGATTATCTTGGAAGTAATGTTACAGCTTATGTCAAGGTTAATGAAAAAAGCAGTAAATCCACATTGATATATGTTGAAGAACAGTCATCGAATACTATCACTGAAATTTGGGGAGATAGCATAAGTGATGCGACAAATAAACAGATTAAGTATTATGACGGCAACAAAACGAAAACTCTGAAATTTTCTTCGATAACAGATATGGTGTATAACGGTAAAGCTGTCGCATTTGACGAATCAAAATTCAAAGATTCATCTACGGTAAATATAATGTTGGTAGACAGAGATGATGACGGAATAATTGATTTTGTCAACATAACCGAATATAAAGATTGCATTGTTGAAAAGGTTGTTACCGAAGATCAGATAGTATACTTTAAGTACGGAGAGGCAACACTTTCGCTGAAGGACAGTTATGTAAGAATTTTATTGGACGGTCAGACCGCAACTCTTGATGTTCTTAACAGCGGTATGGTTGTATCGGTGGCTGTATCGGAAGGTACAAATACCGACAAATGGGTTAAACTTATGGCTTGCTCAGAGACAGTATCCGGAACTGTTGACGGAATAGGGACAAATGGCGGCATGGATTGCGCTGATATTGGCGGTAAGGAGTATCCGGTCAGTGATGCGGCGAAGGCGCTTCAAAAGAAAAACAATATTCCTGAGATTGAAGCCGGTGCAGGCGGACAGTTTTATCTCAATACAAATGGCGAAATCGTATATTTTGTAAGCGGCGGAAGTTCCGATGATATAGGATATCTGGTTGCAGTAGGATTGAATGATAATAAAATAACGCCGGATGTGCAGTTGAAGCTTTACACCGATAAAGGCAAGATGGAGGTGTTTAAGCTCAAGGAAAAAGTAAATATAAACGGCGTGTCAAAAAAGATTAGTGAGCTTTCAAACAGTGTTCAGTGGCAAGAGTTGCAAGATGAAGTAGCCGGCAAACAACTCATAAAATATAAGGCACAGGATGATATAATAAAGAAAATTACTTATTGCAAGGATACGCCATACTATGATCCCAATGAATTTTCACTTGATGTCAAAGAATCGCTTTATGTACGCAAGCAGAACGTTTTAGATTATAAATATTCTGTCGATTCTTCAACAAAAGTTTTTTACGTTCCAAGTGACGGAAGTCAAGAAATTGAAAAATATAAATTGCTCAACGGAACATATTTTAAACGAGACAAAACATATGATGTTTCTCTGTATGATTTAACACCGATGGGGAAAGTAAGTTATGCAATAGTTCGGGCATCTGGAAGTGTTCTTACTGTTGATAATGACTTTATGTTTGTCACTGGGATTTCAAGGGGATTAAATAGTGCAAGTGATGAGGTTGATATAATAGAAGGGTATAATACAGCCGGAAATCTTGTAAAAATTTATTCACTTCCTGATGAACCTCTTGTTGATTACTCTGACAGTACACTATATGTCGAAAAAGGTGACTTTATACAGTATGCATTAAATGCAGTTAATAGTATAGAGGAAATAAAAATTGTTCACAAGGTGTCAGATGATAATCATAAAGGTATAGGTACGGTACATACTGGTGATAGATTAATTTCGTTTGGATATGCAGCTAATATTACGAGTTCTGGATTTTTATTAACAGAGACAATTCCTTCCGGTGAGGTTTCACCATTAGATGCAAAGGTTATTGTTCCGACAGGCGGAACGGTTATTATGTACAATAAAAGCAGAAACATTGCAGAGAAAGCAAGCTTTGCTGATATAGTCCCGGGGGATGAAATATTTACAATAGGAAATGCGTCAAACACGACAATGATGACGATAATCTATCGGTGAGGTGTATAAAATGAAAAAATTATTTTGTGTAGTGTTGTGTGGTGTTTTATTACTTTCCTCAGTGTTACTTGTACAGGCGTCAATAATTCCGAATTATGCGCTTACTGCCGATTACAGTCCAACGACACAGGGAGCAAACGGCTGGTTTTATCAATATCGCGATGGTGGATTATATTCCAATTATGTTAATCTCACCAAAGCGACTGAAGGAACGAATTGGTGCTTATATACGGCGTCCGGTTCAATACAAAACTTTGTCGCGGCAGTCGGACTTATGCAAGCAAAAGGTACCACGGTTGATAATAAAACAGCATTTGTGTGGAAAGCACCATATTCCGGCAAGATAAAGCTTACTGCTAATAACAATATAAGAATGGCATATGGTGCCGGTCAAAAAGCACCGATTGAAGCCGGTATAGCTCATACAAATTCAAAATATGAACTCATTGATTATCAAAATGAATATGATAATGATACAACAAAATCTAATGATAATTATATTTGGTGGGCTTCGGTTGCAGCGAATGACAAGACTGGTGTTGAGCCGTATGACATTGATATTGATGTGTCGGCAGGCGATATGTTATTTTTCGAGATTGGTTCAATTTCATCATCTGCAGCGACGATAATTTGGGATCCTGTCATTAAATATTTGCAGGCTGTGGATTATAGCGTGGCTGGAGAATCGGTATATGAAATTGAGAATGTAGCTGAAGGTGCGGATGTAGCTGTTGAATTGTATAACAGAGATGCATCGTTTAAGGCAGAGCTTTATTCTATGGTGTACGATTCATCCAATCGTTTGAGAGCCGTAAAGCATATTGCAGATAAGAATGGCAGCGTGGTTATTACAATGCCGTCGTATGACAAAAGCAGTGACGAAACTTCCTATAAAGGTTGGAGCATAAGAGTTTTTGCTGTTACAAACAGTACAGGTAGATTTTATCCTGTTGATATATCAGATAAACTTGTATTAAATTAATTTGGCGAGAGGAGTGATTGATTTGAAAAAAATATGTATGCTACTTGCAATTCTCCTTATGATTGCCTATGTTCCGGATCCGGCGTATGCGGCTGATGCTGTCATTACTCAAACCTATTCCTGCACATATGAAACTGAACAGGGGAAGAACAACTTTCGCTTTGTACAATTTGATGGAGATAAGATAACCGATATGGTGTATAGCCTTGCAAATAGCAGATGGGAGGCAAACCCGGTGGGGGTTATTAAAACAAATGCTCTGACTCCCGGACCAACAACCGATGTTGGTTATTTGTTTACCGCTCCGCAAAAAGGTGTTGTAAGGCTTCAAGGAACGATTGGGTGGGCTCTTTCCAAAAATGATGGCGGAGACGGCGTGCTGGCAACAATCGGAAAAGGTGATGAAACACTATGGACGCAAGACATTCCTTTTGGCGAAACTCCAAGCTATGATATAGAGGTAAACATCAGAAAAGGTGATGAAATTTGGTTTAGAGTTAATGCAAAAAAATCAAATGGTTATGATGTTATAAGCTGGTGGCCGTCTGTATCATACACAGCAAAAGCATATTCGGGAGCTGCCGGCAAAGAAGGATACCAATATATGCAGCGCATGGACGGCGAGCTTTCCGAGCTTATGTACGATGAAGATTCAGATCGTTTTCTTGCCTCTGACGGCATTGCATTTATGAACGATTATGAAATGATGCCGTCGGATAAGTGTTCAATGGTAACTCGGTACAAAGTGAGCAAAAACGGGAAATATCAGGTCGCAGCGAGCATTACCGGTACTGACAGGCGCGGCAGCGGAAGTATAGTGTATGTTCTTCACAATGACAAGCTTATGTGGCAGCAGATGATCCCCGGCGGCGAAAAGGGAGTTGTCGATGTTCGTTTTACAGCAAAGGAAGAAGATATAATAGACATTGAGGTCAAAACAAATGACTATTCTGGTTATAATTACAGCGAATGGAGTGCTGATGTCAAATATTTTGATGGTTCAAAACCGTTTTCGAGCGCAAAAGGTTCAACGGAGTTAAATTGCAGTGTTGATGATGAATTTACTCTTTCGTCGAAAATCGGTTCAAGCGCCAAGCCCGATGTATCACTTTATGCACTGTATAATGACACAAAATTTCCGATGTCATTTGCCTCTGGTGCGTGGAGTACGGATGTTCTCGGTGACGCAACCTGCAAGATTACATCGACAGCCGTAACCCCGGCAAATCAGCGTGGCGAACCGGCGATAGATTTAGTGCTTTCGGAGAGCGGAATAATAAAAATCGGCGGTAATCTTCCTGTTAATAAGGGAACAAGCGGTATGCTGATTAAGGTCTGCTTAAATGACAGGGAGATCTGGTCAAACCGCGTGGGCGGTGATGTTTCCGTAAAATATGACGAAGAAATTGACACAGTTTATTTTGTTGATGATATAGATGTCACGCAGGAGGTTAAGGCAGGTGATAAGCTGACATTCAAATTCGGCAAATGGAGAAGGTGGACAAACGGAACTTCACTTAACATTGAGGATATAAAAATAAGATATGTTTCCGGTGATGTGTTAAGTCAGACTACAAGGTGGAAAATCAACAGAAGTACTGTTATTGATACAGCAGCAAACAGAGCGTATGTTAACGGTAAGCCAGAATCGGCACCTTTGGTTATTCAAAACGGAACTACATATGTAACCGAAGCTTTTGCTAAGGAACTCGGTTTTGAGGTGAAACAAGAGAATACTGTTGAGCTTGGCGGCGAGCAATATGTTTCGATCAGAAATTTGGCTGAAGCATCAGGGAAAACCGTTGTGTGGGGTGCAGATAGATTTGTCGTAATACACGATGGTATTTCCACGTTTTTCGGTGTTCCCGAATTTTCAGAAATGCTTGTTGCAGCAAATGGAGGTGGATTGATTGATTAAGAAAATTTTGAGTATTGCTTTATCTATTGCATTAGTTATCGGTATTATGCCTTCTGCGTTTGCCGCTTCGGAAACAACGCCGGTTGCCGAACATACGGAGATGGCATACGGCACACCGGTGGTTGATGGCGAAATCGACAGAGTTTGGGACAATACAAACTATAATGTAATCGACATTGTAAGAGAAACAAATGAGGATTTTTACAGGGGTTGGTTCAAGCTCTTGTGGGATGAACAAAACATGTATGTCCTTGCAAAAATATATGGTGAAGAATTTACCGACCGTAATGAAGCACCATATGAAAATGATTCAATCGAAATTTTCGTTGATGAACAGTTTAATAAAGACACAAAATACGGCAATGATGATTATCAGATCCGATCAGATTTTAACGGTATGGTGACAACATCAAACTACGATAGTGAAGATATTAAGGCTTCAGGAAAGCTTTTTGATAATTACTATGTGGTTGAGATTGTCATCCCCTTTAAGACTATAACGCCTGCAGAAGGAAAAACGGTGGGGTTTGATGTTCAGGTAAATACCGCTGCGACAACATTTTTCCCAAGAACACTGTATGGTTGGTCTGAAAGCAGCAGAACCGGAGCTCAATATATAAATACAAGCATTTTTGGAAGTGCAACATTGCAAAAGAGCGTTTCTGTCAAGGCGTTTTCGGAGCCTGCATATGAGCCGCGTGTTTCAAATGTGCGTTATCAGGCAGCCGCAGTTAATGTTGGCTTAAAAACAGTTGAAAATGTATCGGTGGACTTTGACGGTACGGTCACAAGCGGAGTGACATTGATTCATGCCGATGATCAGCCTATGATTGAAATCGGCACACTTGCAAATATCATTGGCGGAACGGTTGTTAACGGTAACACTCTTATAAAAGATAAGGTTACTCTGCAATTTACGGCAGGGGATAGAATAGCGCATTATACACATGCCGATTATCCTAATCAAGCTGAATATCTTACAACATATTACAAAAACACCTCAAATGTTACAACGGGTAAGGGTTCAAATACCGCTGCTAAAATTGAGGAAACGGCTATTCCGGGAGAAACACTTACTAAACTTCCGTCAAACTATGTAAATGACGGAACGGACGGTGTGAATGACGGATATATTTTGGAGCGTGCACCCGTAAATTACAACGGTAATCTTTATATTCCGCTCTATTGCATAGTTCCTACACTAAACTATCATGTCGAGTATTATCGCTTTAACGAACCGGCTTTAATTGAAATTTCAACCGGTACCAACTATCCGAGCGAAGATACATTTGATGTATATTATGCAAAAGATTTCGGTGCGGCAGGCGACGGTGTGACCGATGACCGTGAAGCCATCCTTAAAGGTTTTCATGCAGCAACAATGTCAGGCAAACCGGCAAAATTTGTGCTTGAGAAAGGCAAAACATACAGAGTCAGCGAAAGAGTTGATATGACACCGTTTTTCCATGTTTACGGAGTAGAAAACTTTGTCTTTGAGGGTAACGGCAGCACTATTTTGTTTGAGCGTCCTTTAAATTCAAGCATATATTTACGCAACTGCAAAAATGTTAAATTCAAAGATGTAAGCTTTATCTATGAGGAGGCTACAACCTCGCATGGCATTATTAGAGAGGTTAACGAAAATGAAGGCTGGTTCACAATGGAGATTCCGCCGTCTGCATCAATGCCGCCTCCGACAGATTGGGTTAAGGCATTTGGTGGGTCGTATGGTTTCGGTCAGGTTTACGATATTGGTGAAAAACATTTGAAGTTTATACCGCATGATAACTATACTATTGACGGAATGGAACACTTGGGAGAACGCTTGGTGAAAGTTTACTGTTCGGCGCTTAAGTCGCGCAGCGCTTATATAGATCCGGGCGATGGCTTTGTCTTCAAATACCAGTGGCAGACATATGATATGTCGATTAAAGGTAAGGATGACACAACTGCGGGCATAAATATTTTCCTGAGTTCTGACATCACGATAGATGGCGTGGTTTTGTGCGGTTCTAACGGACTTGGCGTTTCTGTCGGCCTGTGTGACGGTAAAATAACTTTCAGAAATTATCAGATGCGTACGCAGGATGGCCAGCTAACGGCATCGGCGGCGGACGGTATTCATTATTGGCGAAACCGTTCCACTTTGCTCATCGAAAACTGCGAACTCTGGAATAACATAGACGACCATGTTAATACAAAGGGTGAGTTCTCAACTATCACAGCAATTTCCGATGACAGAAAGACGGTAACAGTCGATTATGATCAAAATTGGCGAACCGGTGACGAAATATTGTTTTTCCATCGTGTAAATACCAATACAGTTTTGGGAAATGCCTACATCAAGTCCGTTGATAATAAGACCTTAAGCGGCAAACAAATTCTCGAGCTTGACCGAGAAGTTCCGGAGGAGGTGAAAGTAGGTACAGAGTATAAGGTTTACAACAATATGTCAGCCGGCTATGGAACATGCATAAGGGGTTCGCGTTTTATTCAGTCAAGAAGACACGCATATATCTCGCGTTCGAGAAATGTAATCTATATGAATAACTATGTGCAGAATAACGGCGGTTCAACGGTGGCGGCAGAGGATGAGATTGGAACGAGTGAAGGACCTTTCCCGCAGGCATTTACGATTCGTAACAATCGTACATACGGTGACGGGATAACTGAAGGTTCACATGTGTTTGCGCCGATTCAGGTGCGTGCATATAATGCCGACGCAAACAGCGAGCCTAATATTGACGGTGTGTTTATTCAGGGTAATATACTACAGTTAAGCACGGGAAGGTATTCGTTCTATATCAACTGCGTCAAGAATTTGTATATGTTGAATAACAGAATTCTTTGGAATGACGCGTGGAATGAAAAGATACAAACGGGAAAATATAAAAACTACTCTCCTGTTTATATCTTCAAAAGCGGTGTAGCCGCATTTGATGGTTTGGAATATGACAATCCGGTTGAGGTCAGTCAGGTTGTTCACTTCGCAGCGTGCGAAGTTGACGAAGATAGTGTTAAAAACATAAAAATCCGTGACGGAAATAACTCAACTGCAGTAAAATTTGAACAATGCAACTAAGTTTATCGGCATCATGAAAGAGTATAATTTTATTAGAACATTTAGGAGGTTTAATAAATGAAGAAATTTATATCATTATTATTGGTGACCGTTATGAGCATTATGTGCTTCTCGGCTGTTACTGTTTCGGCTGAAGATGTTTCAGGCAATATTACGCTGCCGTTTACAGACGACTTTTCCGGAGCTCGTACAGATGGTATGACAAATTACTGGCTGCGAGGAGCTACTTCTAATCCGTTTATTGATAAGAATAACGCTACGTTAAGCCCCGGTGAAACAACAACAAATACCTTATGGGCTTGGGGAAATGCTACATTTGGCTTGAATTTACCGAGTATTACAAGCGGTACAGTGCTTTTCAGCTTTGATATTGATCCGCAAACTATTGCAACAAATGAAACTTCTGAATCCTTGGACCGTACATTAAGAATGTATGTCGGTGGCGGAACTCTTACGAGCGACAATTTATCTAAAGCAGAAACTGATGCGAATTTTAGCAAAGCGGCAGGATTTGAGATAAAAAAAGATAAAGACGCCACTAAAAAATATTTTCACGGGGGTTGGGGTACAGGTTTCCGCGGAGATACTGAAAACGAATGTACCGGCAAAGGCTGGAGACATATTGATGTAGTAGTAGATATGGACAACAAAACTTTGGCTGCATATCTTGATAATAAAATTTTAAATAGCGGTAATAAATTACCGGATACATTTACCGGTGTTAATTCGTTGCTTTTTGTATGCGCTTTGGGAAATAGCACCGCATTTATAGACAACGTGAATATTGTTAAAAATCCCGTTATGTCTGTTACAAATGTTGAAGCGAACGAAGCAGCTAAGTATGTAGATGTTGCATTTAATTATGATGTTACCAATGAGATATCTGTATCGGATATCACCATCAATAACGCGAATAACAACGAAAGCGCAGCTGTTACAAGGGTTGAAAAGCCTTCAGCTAAGGTTATAAGAGCTTATTACGACAACCTGAACGGTGGAAATTATACGATAAACATAAACAATGTGTCGTCCCTTGTTGGAAATATTTCTGTTTCGAAAAGTTTCAGAACTGCTTTAGCCTATCTTTCCGAAGATTTTGAAAATGCTGAAATAAACACAACAGACAAGACTGTTAATAAATGGATGAAGATTGAAAACAACAGTGCAGATGTTTCAATTACTGACGGTAAACTTGTTGTTAAAGGCGGAAGCGGAGGCAGCTGGGAACAAGTCATTTGTATGAATCTCCTCGGAAATACTTACACCGAAAATCAAGCCTTTATAAACATATATAAAGCAATTAGAAAAGGCGGAGTCAACGGCGGAACTTTTAAAGCCGGAACAACATACACGGGAAAACTCAGCTATGAATTTGATATGAAAATAGATCAAGGAACGGTAGTTATGTATACTTATACCGCTGCCGGCGGCAGGCGCATATTCAGAGCCAATGTGGATCCGAGCTCTGCAAACGGATTTTATGCAGGCACTTCGCAGAAAATTGATTCCGTTTCGGCAAATACAACATACAAAATAAAGGTTGTATTCGACTTCGAAAAACAAGAAGTAGAGTATTATATTAACGGTAAGCATATGAGTAAAAAAATCACAGATACCATATATAATGGTGGTGGTAATTTGAGTGATGTTGATGTGTTTACAAAACTGTATTTTGGCGTATATAACGGTGTAACTGCCACATTTGATAATTTTATGATTAAGTATTATGCCGACAACTGCAATGTGCAGAATTTGAAGGTTTCAAGTGAAGGTACAACATATACAGTTACCGGCGAGATTATAAATCTGTCTGCCGATGATATTGGATCGGCCGTTATATTTGCGCTTTACGACAATGATAACGGTTTGGTTGACGCAAAACTGATTGAAAAACCGACCTTAGGCTTCGGTCAGACCGTATTGAATGAAACATATACTTTGGCGGAGGGTACAAGCTTTGCAAGCGGAAAAGTTTTCATTTGGGATATAAATAATTCAATCAGACCTTTGTTTAATGCAAAAGATTTGAATAACTAACAGTATTGTGACTTGCAATAAATAAAAGGAGGTGTCGAAGGTGGTTAATATAAACATCAAAAGATTGCTTTCATTGATTTGCGTTTTTGCGATTTTCAGTTCATACATTTGCGTGTACGGAGCCGGAATAAACGAGAAACGCACCGCCTTCGGCAGTGAGCAGAATGTGGCAGTCAGTTCAGATAAAACGATAAATTATACTGTCAGCTTAAATGCCCGTTATCGGCTTAAGCTGACAGCGGAAACATCGGACTCGGCGGGCATTATGATAAAAATCCAAAAAAACGATAAGGTTGTGCGGCTGCAGTACATACCGAAATCCGATTCCGGAATCGTTGATGTCAGAATGCTTGCCGCAATCGGTGATGTGATTGCTTTTGATATGATACCGGATGCGGGCAGAGAACCTGTGATTTCCTATGAATATGAAATTACAAGTTATGACGGCTCATTGCCGATAAATGAAACATCGGGCGGACAGGGTGACAAATTTACCGTTACCGAAAGCGCCAAGCTTTTAGATTATATCAACAATGCAAAAACAAACGGAACAAAGCTTTATGCAGTCTACAATAATAAGAAATTTGATATGTCATATTCGTCAAATCAGAATTACTGGCAGGTAAATGTACTGAGGGGTATTCTGAATAATGAAAATGACAGTTATGTTTTCTTCAGACTTAACGGTGCAACGGCTGATCTCGGAAGGCAAGGAGGTTCACCGAATGTTGACATTCCGATAACGAAGGACGGTCTGATACGCATAAGCGGCAAGATTCCCGGTATAACCGTATGGCAAACCGAAAACGATGCTACTTATGACGATGACGGAAATGAGATACCGGGTTATTATTCGCAAAATTATGCCGGTGTGTGTTCGTCGCTTTTCTTAAACGGTGATAAGCTGTGGTCAAGCCGCGTGGGCAAATCTTCTGTGCGTTATGATGAAGAATATGACAGCTCGTATTTCCGTGAAGATATTGATGTTGTGGCGCGTGTTAAGAAAGGCGATGTTTTGCGGTTTTCCTTCGAACCGTGGCGCAGATACTTTCTCGGCGCAAGCTCAGATGTCTTTAAGGCAGATATAAGTGATGTGTCGATTGATTATGTTGAGGGCAATGCGATTTCGGATGCAACGGAAAAATTGTTTGACAGCAGCATAGTGTTTGATCTTTATTCAAAACAATTGTTGCAAAACGGGACGGCTGCTGACGCAGATATTATTTTTAAGGATGGAGAAACATATCTGGCAGTCGGTGAGGCAAATGAAATTTTCGGAAACATTTCCGGAATTGAAAAGTTTGTGCACGGCAAGACGATTTACCAGAATCTCGCACAGACGATAGCAGCAACCGGAGCGTCTGCAGAAAAAATCGATGACAGACTTCTGATTGTATATGACGGAATTTCGGGGCAGTATTCTTATGCGGAGTTAAGTAGAATTAAAGCGGCATTTTGCGGTGATTCGATAATGACAGAAGATGGTTCGCCGATTGAACTTTCAAATCCGCCGGACAAGGTTCGCTTGTATGCAAGAACAACATCGACAATAGCTGCAGATACCGAAGCAAAAATTCTCCTTGCGGGATATCTTGGCGGTAGACTTGTTTGGATGCGCTCTATGCCATATTCTCTAAAATCGGGTGATAGTGTTGTGTCAAAAGTTATGGAACTTGATAACACAGTAGAATACGATAAATTAAGTTTCTATGTGTGGACTGATGAATTGATACCGCTTACGAGCAATAATACAATTGAGAAATAATTGCTAATAATTAGCAGAAAAAACATGGAGTTGAAAACATTGACAGAGAAAAGATATATTATGCCGCGACGCATTATAGAGGTATGCGGAGTTGAAAACACGGATCGATTATTTGAAAATCGTGAAATGCAACTTATAGCATCATCAGCGGTAAGGCTGGATGAAGATTTTCTTGTGATAAAGAAAGATGGCTATATATTGCTTGATTTTGGTGTTGAACTGTGCGGAGGCATTGAAATGGCAATACAAACTATCGGTGCTGATATTGCAGCACCGAAGTGCAGAATTGTTTTTGGTGAAAGTGTTACGGAGGCTCGCAGTACAATAGGCGAGAAAAATTCGGGAAATAATCATACGATACGGGATATGATTATCGATGTTGTATCTTTAGGAACGTTCAGATACGGTGACACTGGTTTTAGATTTGTGAAGCTGGAGGCGGTTAATGCCGACTTATACATAAAAACGGTAAAAGCGGTTTGCGATGTTGAGAATTTCGAATACATAGGCGATTTTGAATGTAATGATCCTGTAATTAATCAAATCTGGAAAACCGGAGCATATACTGTAGAACTTTGCACACATGATTATATTTGGGACGGTGTAAAGCGCGACCGTTTGGTGTGGATCGGCGATATGCATCCCGAAGTTTCTACCATTAGTGCAGTTTTTGGAAATTTACCTGCAATAAAAAACAGTCTTGATCTTGCTAAAAACACCGCACCAGACGATCAATGGATGAACAGTACGGCGAGTTACAGTATGTGGTGGATCATTATCAATTATGATTATTTTATGCATTGGGGCGATTTTGATTACCTTGCAGAACAGAAAGCCTATCTTATGCATCTTTGTGAAAATATAATAAAGTGGGCAGATTCGGGATTTGAAGGTCCATCAAATGAAATGAAGGGATTTGTTGATTGGAGCAGTAAATATACCGAAAGTGAGATGGAAGGACGCTGGGCGGTGGGCTGTATGTCGCTTGAGTGTGCAATCAAAATATTTGGTTATTTGCAGAATGACGAATATGCAGAAAAATGCAGCAAATGTTTAAATAATTTATTAAAGCAAAAACCATTGTACGAAACAAATAAAAGCATTTCAGCACTCACTGTTTTAAGTGGAAGAGATGCACATTATGCAAAAAGAGTGCTTGCAGGGAGTTCGCCGAAAGATATGTCGTGCTTTATGGGATATTATGTACTTAAAGCAAAAGCAAAGCTTGGCGAATGGGAAGAGTCTCTGGAACTGATAAAAAATTATTGGGGAGAAATGCTCAAAGTCGGTGCAACAACGTTTTGGGAAGAGTTTGATGTAGAGTGGCTTGAGAATTCCGGTGCTATTGATGCGTTAACTCCAAAAGACAAAAAGGACATTCACGGCGATTTCGGAAAGCATTGCTATGAACAGTTACGACTCAGCTTGTGTCATGGTTGGGCAAGCGGTCCGACTCCATATCTTATGGAACAGATAGGCGGTATTGAGATATTGGAACCCGGATGTAAAAGTATAAAGATTTCGCCTAAACTTGCAAGCCTTGAATGGATAAGGGTAGTGTATCCCACGCCATACGGTAAGGTTAAGATTTTTGCAACAAAAACTAAAAACGGAGTTGAAACAACGGTTGATGCTCCGGAAGTAATAAATATTATAAAAGATTAACACTTTAGAAGGAGGAAAAAATATGAAAATGAAGAAATCCATTAAAGTGATTTCGTTGTGTCTGACAGTAGTTATTTTAGTTGGTGCACTTGCTGCTTGCGGAAATAGCAAGGTTGAGCGGGATGAAAACGGGAAAATGATTATTTCTGTCGGAGGTTGGGCAACAAGTGAGGGCAAATTTATGGACAGTCTGAACGAGAGAAAGGCTCGCTATGAGGCGGAAAACACCGATGCGGTTATAGAGGGCGTGCCGTGGCAGTTTGATCGTTCAACTTTTTATGCACAGGCTGAAGGCGGACAACTTCCGATTCTTTTCAGCATCGGTTATACCGAAATGCCGGAAATTATTGCTTCAGAATATTCAGCTGATTTAACTGATGTTCTTAAAAAACGCGGATATGACGGAGCGTTTAATGATATTGCATTAAATGTTGTAAGTAATGATAAAGGCAGAATTTTTGCCGTTCCGAATTCCGCATATATCTTAGGTATGGCATACAATACAGAACTTTTTGAAAAGGCTGGTCTTGTAAATGCTGACGGCACACCAAAACAACCGAAAGATTGGAATGAGGTTGCGGATTTTGCTGTTAAGATAAAAAAAGCAACAGGTAAGCCGGGTATTATTATTCCGTCGGCAAGTAAATATGGCGGTTGGTTGTTCACTCCGCTTGCTTGGTCTTTTGGTGTTGAGTTTATGGAAAAAGATAAAGATGGCAAGTGGCAGGCTAAATTTAATAGCCCGGAAATGGTTGAAGCACTCCAGTATGTAAAGGATTTAAAGTGGAAGTATGATGTTCTTCCAACAAGTGCTCTTATAGACAGTGCCGAATTTTTTAAAACCTTTGCAACGGGCGGCGCGGGTATGGTAATTTCTGATCCGAGTATTGCGGAAAATGTTACAACGTACGATATGAATCCGAGCCAATTCGGTATGTTTGCTATGCCTAAAGGACCTAAAAAATATGTAACACTTATCGGTGGTGGTGCATATGCGGTGCGTGCCGGTTGTACGGATGAACAAATCGATGCAGCTCTCAGATGGCTTGAAATGCAGTTTACATATGATGCTACAGATGAATTTAAGAAGAACTCTATTGCTGATTTAGAGTATAGAAAAAGAGTAAATCAAGCAATAGGTTATACGAAATTTAGCTCGTGGAATTCAAATACTCCAGCTCAAAAATGGCTTAATGAGGAACGCAAGAAATATACAAATATAAGTGAAGCACAGTGCAAGTTGTTTAATGAGTTCAGCGAAAATTGTCCGGCAGAAGTAAGAGCTGAAGAACCCGTTTGTGCACAGGAACTGTATTCGATTTTGGATGATTGCATACAGGAGGTGCTTTCAAATAAAGATGCTGATTGTAAATCAATTGTTGAAAAAGCGGCATCCGATTTCCAGCTCAATTACCTCGATAATGTGATAGACTGATTTATTTGTGCGCATAATTGTGCATCCGATGTCTGATGTATCGGACACCGGATGCACAAAACGCAACGCACTTTTTATTCGTTGTGTGAAAGGATTTGAGGAGTAATGAAATTAAAAGATAACGGCAAAACAAATCATACACTTCATAAATCAGGTTTAAATAAAAATAATCTGGTTGGCTGGATGCTTTTATTGCCACTTATTGTTGTCTTGTTTTTTATGATTTGGCGTTCAACTGCTATCGGTATAGGTATGTCTTTTTTTAGAATGCAGGGATATAAAATCAAAGAATTTTGCGGTTTTGATAATTACCTAATGGTTATAAGACATACACAGTTTGCAAAAACCCTCGTTAACACGGTTCAATATGTGTTTTGGTCACTTGTTATAGGTTATTTACCGCCTCTTTTCATTGCGGTAATGCTTAATGAGGTTGTGCATTTGCGTGGATTCTTCAGGACATTTATATACATACCTACAATTATTCCCGGAATTTCTGCAATGCTTATATGGTACTACTTATATTTCCCGGATCAATCAGGTCTTTTAAACATGGTTATTTCATTTTTTGGTATCGAATCTCAAAAGTGGCTTAACGATCCGTCTTTTGCCAAAATTGGAATAATAATATACATGACATGGAAGAGTTTTGGCGGTGCTATGCTGTTATATTTATCGGCATTACAAGGAGTTTCCGGTGAACTTTACGAAGCTGCAATTTTGGATGGAGCAGGACCGTTTAAGAGATTTTGGAACGTTACCCGTCCCGGTATTGAAGGAGTATTGCTTTTGAACTTGGTTAGCCAGATTATTGGAGTTTTCCAAATTGTAGATCAGCCGCTTGCCATGACAGGCGGTGGTCCCAACGGTGCCACGGTGTCGCTTGGTTTACAGCTTTATCAGTATGGTTTCAATAGCGGTGGAAAGGGAACCGGTCAAGCTATGGCTCTTGGTGTAATTATATTCCTTATGCTTATAGTTTTGACGGTATTCTACTTCAAATTAAATAAAAAGGTTGAGGAAAGATATTAGGAAAGTGGGAATAGATATGATAAAAAAATTTGAACAAAAACAACCCGGCGTAATAGCAACGACAGATTTAGAAACACATAAAGGACGTGCATTATACTGGACATTTTTTTCTATATTGGTTATTATTGCTATTATTTCCATTGTGCCTATGATATGGACAATTGCAACAGCATTTAAAGATACACAGGAAATTTATTCTTCATTCAGTTTCTTTCCTAGAAATCTAACATTATCAAAGGCGTGGTTCAGACTCACAGAGGCATGGAGTGCACTTCATTTGGAAAAGTCAATTTTTAACACCTTGTGTATGTCAATCGGTGCACTAGTTTTAAAACTTGTTGTCTGCGGATTAGGTGGATATGCACTTTCTAAGATCAAACCAAAGGGCTCAAAATTTATATTTGTGTTAGTCGTGTGGACTATGATGATGCCGTATCAGATTCGAATGGTTCCGAATTATATAACCTGTTTGCACTTTCCGTTTGTATTGGATTTTAATGTTGGCGTAAACCTTTTGGATACATACTGGCCCATATGGTTAGGTCAATGTTCCGATACTTTTGCGGTACTTTTGTTTAAAAATGCATTTGATGCACTTTCTAATTCATACGTTGAGGCGGCTCGTATTGATGGTTGCAGCAATTTGGGAATTTTCTTTAAAATTATGGTTCCGCTCAGCATGCCGACTATTATTTATGTTTCGATAGGTGTTCTTATTGCTGCTTGGTCTGATTTTATGGGACCGCTCATTTATCTTAGTAAAAATGAAGTGTTGCCCTTGAGAATTTACAGATTAAAAAGTGAGCCGGAAATTAAAATGAATACTTATTTTATGGCACTTGTATTTTCGTGCATACCAACTTTTTTAATATACGCACTATTCCAGAGAAAAATTATTGGTGGTGTAAATGTTGGCGGCGTCAAGGGATAATACATTAGTAAAGACACAGAAAGGGGTTTTAGCTATGAAAGCTATTCTTGTAAATGATGATAGAAGTTTAAGTGGTCGGATGTCCCGGATCCTGTCGTAGGTGCAAATGATTGTCTGGTGAAAATAGAATATGCTGCGGTCAATCGTATAGATTTAATGCAAAGAGAAGGCGATTATCCGCCTCCTGCCGGATGCCCTGATTGGATGGGGCTTGAGATTTCCGGTGAAATTGTGGAAATCGGTGACGGAGCAAAAGAAAAATCAAAATGGCAAATCGGAGATAAGGTTTGTGCACTTTTGGGCGGCGGTGGCTATGCCGAGTATGTAAATGTGAAGTATGATATGCTTATGCCGATACCTGAAAACTGCACGATGGCTAAAGCGGCTGCCATCCCCGAAGCATTTGCAACGGCTTATCTTAATTTGTTTTATGAAGGTAAAATAAAAGAAGGCAATACACTTCTTATGAATGCGGGTGCATCCGGTCTTGCGAGTGTTGTGATTCCCATGGCAAAAGCTTTTGGTGTGCGTGTAATAACTACTGTTCTCACAGATGAAATTGCAGAAAAGGTTAAGCATCTCAAAGCAGACAGAGTTGACGTTACAACAAAAGAAGATATTGTTTCTGTACTTAAGGAGGAGCTTGATAACAGTCATTCGGTTGATGTCGCAATCGATTGTCTCGGCGGTGAAGTTATGGGTAAATGTATCCATTATCTGACACACGGAGCACGCTGGATAATGATTGCAGCTCTTGCCGGACAGAAAACCGAAATTGATCTCAAGAACATATATGTAAGAAATGTAAGGATTATCGGAAGTACATTACGTTCCAGAACTCTGGAGGTTAAGGCACAGATTCTTGCCGAGCTGGTCGAAAATGTGTGGGGCAAAGTAAAAACCGAATATTATCAGACGGAAAGGGAGCTGTATACCGAACTGCTTTTAATGAAAAGTTTAAATCTTAATTCTATAAGGACGAGTCACTATCCGCCCACACCTGAATTTTTGAATATGACGGATGAATTGGGCTTTTATGTTATTGAAGAAGCAGATATGGAGAGTCACAGGTTTGCTTCAAAGCATGCCGGGGATGATTCTTCAAACTTTGCTTTGGATGGTCAATGGCCGTGTAATAAAGAAGACTGGTGCGAATTGTTTATCGACCGTATAGAGAGAATGATAGAAAGAGATAAAAATCACGCATCGGTTATAATTTGGTCGTGCGGTAATGAGTCAGGGTATGGTAAAAATTTTGATGCAATGCTCAAATGGGGACATAACCGCGATAAAAGCCGTCCGGTAATTTATGAACGCTCATGTGTTATAGACAATGCTTGTGATACAGAAGTTTGCTGCAGAATGTACCCGGGTCTTAAAGATATAGACGAAGAATTGACTACGAACGGATTTACAAATGTTCGCGCCGATTATCGCGTGACAGGGGTAGGTAACGGATATTGCGGCGTTTTGCCGGAGGATTCGATCTTGGAAAAGAATATTGAATTTGTTTTGTATATCAAGTAATAACAGTGGAGAGATGCTCTCTCACTGTTGGCAAAATTTCTTTGCGATATTGTAAAAAGCACAAATAGGAGGAGTAGAGTATATGAATAACTGTTTCCCAGGAGGTAAAAACAAAGCAATTACCTTTAGTTATGACGATGGTGTGACTCAGGACAGGCGTCTGATAGGGATTTTTAATAAATATAATCTCAAGGCAACATTCAATCTTAATTCAGATTTGCTTGGCTTGCCCGGAAGTTTGATATGCGAAAATCGTGTTGTGACTCATGACAAAAACAATCCGAATGATGTCAGATATATTTACGAAGGTCATGAAGTGGCGGTACATACCCTGACGCATCCAAACCTAACGGAAATTGAAAATGACGAAACAGTTATCCGGCAGGTTGAGAGAGACAGAATAAATCTTTCAGAGTTGGTGGGGTATGATGTTAAAGGTATGGCGTATCCATGCGGCGGTGTAAATTGCAATGAGCGTGTGGCGAATTTAATAAAGAAAAATACGCCAATTAAGTATGCGAGAACTATAGCAACCACAGGAAATTTTGAACCGTATGCTGATTTGTATCAGTATAAAGGAACGATTTACTCTCACGGAGAGTGGAATAAGCTCTTTGAAATGGCTCGTGATTTTCTTGAAATTAAATCTGAAACACCTAAGATATTCTATGTTTGGGGACATTCGTATGAATTTGACATATATCCGGAACGGTGGGAGATGTTTGATAGGTTTTGCAGCATGATATGCAATCAAAACGATGTATTCTATGGGACAAATCTTGAAGTTTTGTGTCAGACTTTTTGATATGAGTTTTTTCGCAGTTATGCTAATATTTTGCAACAAAATAATACTTAACAAAAAATATTTGACAAAATAAGGATTATGGAGTATTAAGCATAATCTGATGTGTTTCTCAATGGTGCAGATCGTGTCGGGTTATTTTGGATTGAAAGCTGATTAGTAATTTTGAAATAAAAAGCATTCAAATAGGTGTATAGCTGGAAAGAAAATATTAGTCGTTAGTTCGAATTTTTGAGGCGAAAAGTCAAAACAGAAAATGTGTTTTGAACAGGCTCGCAAACCTTGATAAAATAAGGCTTTTGAGGCTGCATCTATAATGAACGTGAAAGCCAGAAAAAATAAATCCTTTGGATTTGTGAAATGCACTGCGTGCGTGAAATATTGCTATGCAATGTGAAATACGCCTTAAGCGTGTGGATTTATTTTATTTCACA
>OIXG01000875.1_pt1 | contig 33324 bp, 29 predicted proteins | sample 1587731 | NCBI WGS metagenome assembly OIXG01 (sample SAMEA3888908, study PRJEB22519) | human gut metagenome | biome: human gut; feature: human-associated habitat; material: faeces | place: Denmark | collected 2010 | reverse complement strand
GATTTTCGAGTTTTTAACAAGAAACCGCCATTTACAATGCCTGCTACAATACGTAGCAGACATTGTGTACAATTACTTTACAAATGAACAAATGCGATTTTTACTTTTATCAAGCGTTAAATTTCGATTTTCTATTTCTTCTTTTTCTGATCTGAAATACTTTTTTGCGTATTTTTTACTTCTTTCACCAGCAACACAATTAACCATTTAATTTCTGGAACATTTTTCTGCATCAATTGCAAGTACAAACATCAACGCATCTAATGCATTTTCCGGATCCTGTACATCAATAACATAAGTGTCAGTCATACGAAACAATTCTTTACTTATTTTTGCTATCTGATAACCGCTTTGGTCAAGAATACTATAATCCCATTCCATAATGGTTCCATCAATATGCCATCCATTGTAATCAATATTGTAATGTGGTGTCAGGAATGAGAATTCTTTGCTCAGGCATCCGATATAACTGCCGTTTTTATAAATTTCGAATTTAGGAAGAAAGGTAAGAACTTTCTGAACAACCATTCCTACTTCATTTCCATAAGCGTCATAAATTGCAAGTTTATGTCCCCAGGAAAACTGGCCTTTTACTACATACACAGTATTGCCGGCTTCATCATAAATATCATAGCTGTCAAACCATGAAAACAACCTTTGTTTAAACAATAACTTCATAACTTTTCACCACTCTCCAACAAATATAATCATTCCTTATGCGTCTGATCTGGAGTATGCATTTTTCATCTGATTGCTCAGCTCATACAATACTTTATTCAATGTATCCTGCGTTTCTTTTTTTACCATGTCAGCGATTTTTTCATTTGCCTCCTGACGAAGCTGCATGCGTTTTTCTGCGTTGCTTTCCTTCTCAAGAAGTTCATCATATTGGTTGATATATTCATGTCCTTTTGACATAACTCTTTCCTGATAACGTTCAATATGGAAAATGGATTTACTATAAGAAGCATCTGCCATGGCTGCGATCATCCTGCTTGCCCAGTAAAAATTATCAGTCGAAGCATCTCCGGTCGTATTGGAAAAATACTCCGGTACTTTCTCTACATCTGTGTAAAACGGTGCAGTTGTATTAAATACGTTCGAAGCAAATGCGACCCATTCGATTGCCCGGCTGTCTTCTCCTGCATCCGGTCTCATCTGGATGATTCCCAGGAAATCTGTCCGGTTTACACCAATTGCACGATATGCACCTTTCATAGATTTATCTCCATAAGATGCATACGGATCATACGGTGTTCCCTGAAAATGAGAAGAAAGAACGTATTTCACATCTTCGATCGTCACCTTTTTCTCCGGAACCATGCACCATGGAATATCATCAGAAAGTGGTGTAAAATCTGCATCCGGTCCATCCCAGTTCATTGTACTCGGATTCAGGCAGCGTGCCATATACCATGCTCTCGGTGTATTGTATACATGATCAGAGTCATCATGACTGCCAAAAATATCTCTTGGATTAAACGTTCCATCCTGCGAAAGGTTCAAATGATATTTTTCAACAAACTCCTTCAGATCGGCGGAACACATATATTCTTTCTGGTTTGAAAGTGCATCCTCAAGATCGAACTGATCCATTCCAAACTGATTTGGCATCATGACATAAACATCATCCGGTACTTTGCGTGCGATCCAGTGATGTCCGCCAATTGTCTCAAGCCACCAGATTTCATCTGCATCCTGGAATGCAATTCCATTCATTTCATAAGTACCATACTGTTCTAACAGGCTGCCAAGACGTTTGACACCTTCCCTTGCACTGTGTATGTATGGAAGTACAATGTATACAATATCCTCTTCCCCGATTCCTCCAGGAATTTCTTCTTTTCCGTCTTTTGCAGGCTGATATCTTACAAGCGGATCAGCTCCGAGAACTCTTGGATTGGATGTGATCGTTTCGGTTGCTGTCATTCCGACATGTGCTTCATTCACTCCGCAGGCTGCCCAGATACCTTCGCCCTCTTCTGCATTTGGCATTGCAGTATAGCGCATCGGATTTTCCTGAAGCTCGATTTCGACATGCGAAATGACCGATTTATAGATTTTCGGCTGTTCTTCCGGTTTGATCACTGCAAGTTTTTTTGAAGTATAATGCCCGGATCCTGAATCATCATTTCTTGCGATTATGGTTGATCCGTCATAACTTGCTTTTTTTCCTACTAAAATTGTTGTACATGGCATAGCTGTCACACTCCTTATTTTCTTTCAATTTTTTATCATCCAACATGCATCTGCATATTATATATTCTTTTATCTCTCGTAAAATCCGTTATCATGTTCCAGTGGGATGCTTTTTGCATCCATATTTTCAATCCAGACGTAGGTACGGTTTTGTAAAAAAATGATCAGCTCATCGATCAGCGGTTCCTCGCCTTCTACTTCCATTTCCACGCTGCAGTCATACAGATTTTTCACCCAGCCGGTCAGTCCGAGCTGATTTGCTTTCTGCACTGCATAATAACGGAACCCCACTCCCTGAACTCTGCCATAAAAAATAATATGTTTTCTTATTTTTGTTTTCTTTTCCCAAAACATACTGATCCGCTCCTGCTGTCTTTCCTTATATCTACATGAATTCATCCTGAACTTTAAAACTTCAGTCTCATCTGATTCCACACGACATTTCCGTGCATGGATTCTGAAACGCCCTCGTTTTCAAAACCAAATTTTGCATAGTAATGCACCAGCCGGTCTTTGCACGTAAGGACAAGACCTTTTCTTCCCTGGTCTTTTGCATCTGCGATCGCTCTTTTTAAAAGTTCTCCGGCATAGCCGTGGTTCCGGTATGCCGGGAGCGTATTGACACCAAATATCATCTGCCATGCTCCATCCTCCTGATGCATGGATGCATTCTCATACATTTCATCTGTCAGATCTGCCTGATCTGTCACCATACCATCAACAAATGCGATTAATGTGTCATCCTCAAACATCAGCCAGAAATGATCTGCATAATGTGAAAGCCTCTGCTCAAATTCCTCTTTTGTTGCCGCCTCTGCTGCCGGAAAGCATTCTTTTTCCACTGCCGCAATCTGGTCGATGTCTTGTAATGTTGCAGTTCTTATATTCATTTTCATCATCTCCTGTTTTTTTCCGGATTTATATCTAATGGTGTTTGTTCTGCAAATGTTATCTTTTTTCTAACGTTCCTTTTCATTGTTTCTGGCACGGTAATCCGGAATTTTATAATATGCGGCTGCCTCTTCAAAATATTTTTCATCAATGTGCGGCCACTTTGTCTGAGCATTGTCCTCTAACGCAAGTTTCTCTGCCAACTCAACCATTTTGGCTGAACAGTCGATTCCGGTAAGAATTGTCAGAATGTTGCTGTTCACAAACCACGGTGCTATGGAAAGCAGGCCGCCGGTGATCATATCCTGTGCAACTTTCTGATTGTCATAAGGTACTTTCAGAAATTGAGGTTTCCAGATTGTTGTTCCATTTTCCACACCGGACTCTAACAACATGCACTGTGCATATCCGGCATCATCAATGGATATTCCAACACTGCCTGAATTAAAGTAATGTTTGTTTTTGTATGTCATCTCTCCCGGATAATGCGTATGAGCACAGACCATGTAATCAGTGTCAATCTTTTCTAACCATTGTTTTACCGGATCTTCATTCAACTGCAAAAGTTCCCTGCTGCTCGCCGGTGATCCATGACAACAGGTAATGGACGGATAACCTGCTTTCTCATAAATAAATGTAATTGGAAGAGTTCGAAAGAAATCAAAATCTTTATCCACAAGCTGCCCGTAAGTGTAGAGTAAGTTTCCACTTGCGGAGTTACTTATCCACATCTGCTCTGTGCATTTCTTTTTTCTGGCTTCCTGCTGTGTGAGCATGTACTCCTCACGATTGCCCCTTAGCAGATGACAGGTATGGTTTTCCATAAATTCATACAGATAATCCATGGTTTCTGTTGTGTAAGGTGTATCGGAAATATAATCTCCGAGAAAGAAGTACTCGTCACATTTCTGTTTTTCCATATACTCTGTGCATGCCTTAAAAGCGTAAATGTTGCTGTGTATGTCTGATATAATACCGATTTTCATAATAATACTCCTGTATTCCCGTTGTGAGATTATCTCTCTTCTGTCCGAAACGGAATCTCTGTCTTATCTGCCATGATCTCGTAATATCTATAGTCACTATAGATGACGCTGCTGCTTGAGTTTTTATTTCTTCCTGCAAAAATAAGATAACCGTAGTAATAACTCTCATACATTGTTTCCCAGGAATCATATTCATTCTGCAGATAGACTGCAAGCGGTGCGGCATGAATCAGATATTCGTCATACGAAATATAACCACATATATAGCCAAATGCAAATAACCGGATGCATCTGCAATAGTCCCATGCATCCACTCCTGCATCCCCAATGTTATTGTATGCGTAATAAGTTCCCAGATATTTGCACATTTCATCTGGGGCATACAATTTGTATGTATAATAGATACTGTCCTCCGGTAATGTCAGCGCCTCTTCCCCTAATTTTTCCAAAGTCTGTGCATAAGTATATTTATCGCCTTTTTGTAACAGGGAATCGGTTGTTTTCATAAGGCTTTTTCTGTCATGAATTCCCCAATAATCGGAGATATTTTCCCGGATAGCTTCCACCTTATCCTCTCCCATGACGTCCGCATAATTTTCCACATCAAATGCATCAAACTCTCCAAAGCTGGTACTGTTCACATAAAAATATGGATAGAAGGACTGTTTCAACCATTTTTCCAGTTCTTCCCGCTCCATTCCTGCAGCCTCCACCGCTGTATTTGTCTGTTCATCTGTGACAGCATCACGCGCTGTCCACTCTGTTTTTAAGTTTCTTCCGTCATGTGTGTAAATAAAAATCTGCGCTTTTCCAAACTTATATCCACGAAAACCAATCCATACAATGAAAGCGATACAACCCACGGTCAGGATAGGATGCCGTTTGATCCATTCACCCGGGGTAAGTCTTCGTCTATCCATGAACATTTTAAACTCTAACGGCTCCTGATCCAGTAAGTATGGAACAAACGGACTGTACCATAAGATTTTCTTTTCGCCAACACCCAATCCCCATGCAGTGTCCGAAGCGTTTACTTTGTCCGATGGCCGCTGATGTTTCACTCCATATTTATCCTGAAATTCATAAATCAGGTGACGATCCGAATCGGAAGATCTGAATGCAAAATCTTTTTCATTGACAGCAGTCCCTTCCACACGATAGAACGTCGGCTTTGTGATTTCAAATTCTTTTCTGCGGCAAAGATATTTACTCAGTAACATTCCAATAACTCCACCGAAAAAGAAAATGACCGCCAATTTGCTACTTGTTCCACCAGGAGTGTTAAAAGCCAGCATAAACATTCCTCTTAAAAAAATAATCAGGCTCACAATCTGTGCTATCTGGAATATTTTTCTGTTTTTTTCAATCTGCTTTTTTATATTCTGGTCAAACTGACTGTCCTGCTCCTGCTTTTTGTCCGATACAGAGGAGGTCTGTGGCACGTAGTATAACGATTTATAGCTATTGATTGTCTTGGAAACTTCTCCCGTTGCAAGATAATCGGTAAAAATTCTGTCACTACCTTTTACGACAACCTGTTTTCCGTTTCTGACGGAAAATGTAAATGTACAAGTTCCTGCTTTTTGCAACGTTTTTAAAATGATCTGCTCTTTATCCTGAGTACTTTTATATTTACAGATCAGATTTGATTTTTCATCGAATAATCGGATCTGTTTTCTTCGTCCAATGGTGCATACTTTTACATCCTGAACCGGGATATTTTTTGTTCTTCCTACAAATGGCGTTACATAGAAAGTATTGATATCTAATACGGTTTTCTCCCTGTTTACTTTAAAAATAAACGGTATTGAAACTATCATCGGAATGATACAGGACACTCCGATATATCCCACAATTCTATCTGCTGTTGATCCATATTCCAGAAAGTTCACACTGATTGCCGCCAAAACAAACATACACAAAAAACTGATTGCTGGCATGAGTGTGACAATCACTCTCTTTGCCACAGAATTACGTACTACCACTGTTCCCATAACCTCTACTCCCCCTGATTTCACTATTCCTTTATAAAAAATGTGTATTTTCCTTTTCCATGTCCGGTTACTTTTTGGATGATATTTCTCTCGAGTAGTTCTTTTAAGAACAATGATGCTCTTGTATTTTTTAACCCGGTTACCTCTTCAACCCTGCTTCTTCCAAATATTTCATTTTTATCAAAGGAATCACACAGTTGTTCCATATGCTGTATTGTTTTCTTTGAAATACCGGAAATTTTCTCTCCAAACATTCCAATATTCACTTTTTCCAGTTGAATGTTCACTTTTCTATTTTCAATGTTCGCTTCTGATGTTTTATATTCTATTTTTGGCTCTCTCACAAGCATTTCCTTATAATCAACATGCATAAGACGATTCTGTAATAAATTTTTTTCATCCAACAACAGATTTCGCAAAAACAGTTCCAGATACTCTGTTGTTTCATGAATCTCATGTTTCAGATCATTATAATTTGCCCGAACCAATGCATTTCTGAAATACCATGCATTTTCCGCAAATATATCATTCGTTGCATCAAATCCAAGTGTTCGAAGATACTTGATAAAAAATACGGCTGTCGTTCTTGTATTTCCTTCTCCAAATATATGGATCTGCCATAAATTTGCAACAAATACTGCCAGATGGTGAATGATTTCATCCATGGATAATCCTTTGTAACTATAATGTTTCTCCTTCATAAAATCATATTCTAACGTTTTCCTTAGTTCAGAAGCACTTCCGTAAATAACAGTTGCTCCATTCAGCACCCATTCTTTTTTTGTAATATTATAATCACGGATTTTTCCTGCGTGGTCATATATTCCGGTAAATAATTTTCTGTGAATTGAGATATACTCATTTGGTGTAAAAGAAAATGCATGTTCCGAAAGTATTTTCGCAATGCGTATGGAAACTTTATCAGCCTCTTCTGTCCTGTCATGATTTTTCTGTGGTTTTTCTTCATAGTAAGAATCTAATAAATTTTTTACTTCATCCAGCGTAATTTTACCTTCAATATTCTGAATTGCTGCATCAACGAGATATTCGGACGGCTTCAATCCATCGACTGCCTGCAATCCAATCGCAGTCTGCCATGCATAACCTTTATACTTTTTATCTGGCTCCTGCTGTTTTAGATATTCTTTAAATGGATCTGTCTGCATGAACACACCTCCAAAAATGATAAAAAATTACGCTTCAAATGTTATTTCTCGTACATAACCTCTACTGCACCGCAGAATTCCTTTGCTTTTTCCATCCACATATCCGGTGACTTGAAATGCTATATTTTCTTCCAATTTTTTTATTCTTTTGTTCTCATTTTACTCCAACGTGCAATATTTTTTGATTGCTGTCTCATACAGATTGTTTCCCTCACTGTCAATGACAACGATCACCGGGAAATCTTTCACTTGAAGCTTACGGATTGCCTCAGCTCCAAGATCTTCATAACATACGATCTCAGATTTTGTGATACATTTGGATAAAAGCGCCCCTGCTCCGCCGACTGCTGCAAAGTAAACTGCATGGTTTCTGACAATCGCGTCAATGACTTCTTTCGAACGCTTTCCTTTTCCGATCATCGCCTTTTCTCCGAGATCTAAAAGAGTTGGCGCATATTTATCCATTCTGGTTGCAGTTGTCGGTCCTGCAGAACCTATCGGACGTCCCTCTCTTGCCGGGGATGGTCCCATGTAATAGATTGTGGAATCTTTGATGTCGATCGGAAGGTTTTCCCCGCGCTCCAATGCCTCGATCATTCTTTTGTGTGCGGCATCTCTTGCCACATAAATGGTTCCCGTTATGTAAACGTAATCACTGGACTTTAAATTTTTTGTCACTTCCGCGGTGATCGGTGTTGTAATATGTTTGTCCATATTCTGTGCTCCCATTTCTAAATTTATATTTTTCTTCATTTATGACTGTAAAATTTAACAAACTACATTTGTAGTAATATGTTTTTTCTTACACTTCCCTCACCACATGCCGGTTCACATGACAGCAGATATTGACTGCCACCGGAAGTCCTGCAATATGTGTCGCGTAAGTATTCACATTCACTGCGAGAGCAGTGGTTGTTCCGCCAAGTCCACCCGGTCCGATTCCAAGCCGATTGATTTTTTCTAACATTTCTTCCTCTAACTCTTTCACGTATGGGATAGCAGAATGTTCGCCCACCGGTCTGGTCAACGCCTTTTTTGCTAAAATCGCACATTTTTCAAAAGTACCGCCAATACCAACTCCGACAACCATTGGCGGACAGGCATTCGGTCCTGCATCCTTCACTGCTGTAAGAATTGCATTTTTTACACCCTCAATTCCATCAGCTGGTTTTAGCATGAACACACGGCTCATATTTTCACTTCCGAATCCTTTTGGAGCCATTGTAATTTTCACTTTATCACCCGGAACAATACTGTAATGGATAACTGCCGGAGTATTATCTTTCGTATTTTCGCGGATGATTGGATCACCAACGACTGATTTTCTTAAATAGCCTTCCGTATATCCCTGACGGACACCTTCGTTTACTGCATCTTCAATTGCCATTCCCTCAAAATGAACATCCTGTCCGACTTCAAGAAAAATAACTGCCATTCCGGTATCCTGACAGATTGGAATCATCTCTTCATCTGCAATTTTCAAGTTTTCCTGAAGCTGATTTAATATTTTTTTACCAAGTTCTGATTTTTCAGAAACGGTGGCATCTTTCAGGGCTTTATCCATATCTTTGGAAAGATAATGGTTTGCCTCGATACACATTTCTTTTATATTTTTTACGATATCCTCTGTATTGACTGTTCTGATCATGTTAATTTCTCCCGATAATTGTATTACATTTGTAATTTAATATATATTTTCCTATTCATCTTTCTTATGATCCGGTTTGCGGATGTTAAAGTATTTCTTGTATTTCTCCAGAGATTCATTCTGTTCACGGGAAGTCATATCTGGGAACGCCTTCATCAAACGCTTGAAACCAAAATTCTTCTCTGCAAATAATTCTTTGTATCTGCGCTCAAGTTCCTCTTTCTCATGCTGTTTTTCCAGACGAGCCGCCTCGCGTGTTTCTTTGTAAGCAGCAATCTTCTCTTTTGCAGTGGATGGCAGATCCATAAGATTTTCTTTCGTATCAGAAATTTTTGTGAGAAGTTCCTCATGTGTTTCCTGGAACTCCTCCGATTTTTCTACTGCAGTTGTCACATTTTCGTAGATATTTTCACCGATTTCATCGGATAATTTATGTATTTTCGCAGCCATTTCATCCATAACTTTTAATCGCTTGTTAAACTTCAAAATTGTAGTAACAGTAACACCGCAGTCAACAGCGAAAGCCGACATGATAATACAGAGCAACACAACACCCAGAATATGTGGAATCATGGTGATTCCTTTGTAAATGATTGGATGAATCACATCCATAATAAATGTACATGCGAGTCCCCAGTAGATGGAAAATTTCAAACATATATATCCGTGAAGATTAAACGGCTTATTGCTATAGTCCCACCATTTATTGTGAAATACTTTCTCCAGAATAAATCCTGTAATGTATTCCAAAATGGAAGTCAGTAAGAAAGAACCCGCAAATAATATCAGCAGGTTGTCCTTTAGCGGAGTCAAAGCAGCTACAACAATCACCACTCCACATCCGTAAATTGGACAATACGGTCCATTTAAAAATCCCCGGTTTACAAAAATTCCCCGGTCCAATGCTGCATAAGATACTTCTGTACACCATCCGATAAATGCATAAATAATAAAAATCCATACTAACTCATAAAAATTTTGCGGCACTTTTCATTCCCCCTGTTGTTCTGCTTTCTATTGGAGTTTTACTACAATTTTAAAACTCATGTATTCTATATTTACGCAAAAGTATAAACGAAAGTTTTTGCTATGACAATGAAATTTTTCCACGGAAGTTGGATTTTCGCAACACGTTATCCACATTTACACTATGGATTTCTTGATAACATGTGTTGTTTTTCATTTTTGTGTTGACATCATTCATTTTTCAAATAATCAAAATTGAACATCCTTTTTTTCAAATCAGGCTTGTTATCATGAAAAATAATTTGTTTTTAGATAGACAAATCGGCTGCTACATAAAAATGTGGCAGCCTACTGTCCAGACCACAGTGAAGTCTTTGTATCACTGCGGTCAAAATATTTTTTTATTCCTCTTCCGAATCAGACTCAGCACGGCTTAATAATTCCTGCATTAATTCATCATCCGTTTCTGTCATCTGACCTGCCGCTTTTTTCGCAGCCTCTGCTGCAGCCGCAGCACTCTTGGCTTCCTCTTCCTCTGTGACAAGTTCAGATTCATCTGTATTTTCCATGAGGGATTTGTCCTCACGTACTTTTGCAATGCTTGCAACTGTGACATCATCCGCAAGATTCATCAGTTTTACACCGGAAGTAACTCTTCCGAGCAAAGCAGTATCACTGACTTTGATACGGATGATAATTCCTTCCGTTGTGATCAGCATCATCTCATCATCCTGATTAACTGCTTTCACACCAACGATATTTCCGGTTTTTTCTGTGATCTTATAGCACTTGACACCTTTACCACCACGGTTCTGGGCAGTAAATTCAGATGCAAGTGTGCATTTTCCAAGACCTTTTTCAGATACGATCATCAGAGCATCCCCCTGGGATTCCATCTGCATTCCGACAACTTTATCGCCGTCCGTTAAGTTCATACCGATCACACCCATAGAGGTTCTTCCGGTACTTCTGACATCTCTCTCATTGAAACGGATACACTGTCCGTATTTTGTCACAAGGAAAATATCCTGTTCGTTATCGGTCTTTTTCACTTCGATCAATTCATCATCTTCACGCAGTGTGATGGCTGCAAGTCCTGTTTTTCTGACATTCGCATAATCGGTGATCGGTGTTTTCTTCACAATACCGTTCTTAGTTGCCATAAACAGATAGTGTCCTTCGGTATATTCCTTGATTGGGATCACTGCGGTAATTTTCTCTCCCGGCTGAAGCTGCAACAGGTTAATGATTGCAGTACCTCTCGCGGTTCTGCCCGCTTCCGGAATTTCGTATGCTTTCATTCTGTATACACGACCGGTATTGGTAAAGAACATCATGTAATGATGGGAAGTTGTCATCAAAAGTTCCTCGATGTAATCTTCATCGATTGTCTCCATTCCCTTGATTCCCTTGCCGCCACGGTTCTGGGCACGGAAATTATCAAGGCTCATTCTCTTGATATAGCCAAGTTTTGTCATTGCGATCACAGTGTTGGTTACCGGAATGAGATCCTCCATGGAAATATCATACTCGTCAAATCCGATGGAAGTTCTTCGCTCATCACCGTATTTTTCTGCGATCAAGAGGATTTCCTCACGGATAACACCAAGGAGTTTTTTCTCATCTGCCAGAATTGCTTTTAACTCTGCAATACGATCCATCAACTCTGCATACTCAGCTTCGATCTTCTCGCGTTCCAGACCTGTCAGTGCGCGCAGACGCATATCGACGATCGCCTGTGCCTGAACATCTGTCAGGGAAAATCTCTCGATCAAACGATTTTTTGCTTCCGGTGTATTTGCACTGCTTCGGATAATATTGATCACTTCATCGATATTATCAAGCGCGATCAGTAAGCCCTCCAAAATGTGAGCGCGTTCTTCTGCTTTGTTTAAATCGTATTTTGTTCTTCTGGTCACAACATCTTTCTGGTGATCCAGATAGTAGCCTAACATCTCATGGAGATTTAATACTTTTGGCTGGTTGTCCACAAGGGCTAACATGATAACACCAAACGTATCCTGCATCTGGGTATGTTTGTAGAGCAGATTCAAAACCACATTCGGATTTACATCGCGGCGCAGCTCGATACATATACGCATACCCTGACGGTCAGACTCATCACGAAGATCCGTGATTCCATCAATTTTTTTATCTCTTACAAGCTCTGCGATTTTCTCGATCAGTCTTGCTTTGTTGACCATATATGGAAGTTCGGTCACAACAATACGGTTTTTACCATTCTGCATCGGCTCGATATTGGTGATCGCACGAACTCTGATTTTTCCACGTCCGGTGCGGTAAGCTTCGTTAATTCCGGTTGTTCCAAGAATCATCGCTCCGGTTGGAAAATCCGGACCTTTTACAATACTCAAAAGTTCTTCGATATCTGTCCCACGATCCTCTAGCACTTCGTTGTCGATAATTTTTACGACAGCATTAATCACCTCACGCAGATTGTGAGGCGGAATGTTTGTGGCCATACCGACAGCAATACCGGTTGTTCCGTTTACCAGAAGATTCGGATAGCGGGAAGGGAGCACCGTCGGCTCTTTCTCGGTCTCATCAAAGTTTGGTACAAAGTCAACGGTATCTTTATTGATGTCTGCGAGCATTTCCATGGAAATTTTACTGAGTCTTGCCTCTGTATATCGCATCGCAGCAGCACCGTCACCGTCGACAGAACCAAAGTTTCCATGACCATCAACAAGCGGATATCTTGTAGACCAGTCCTGTGCCATGTTGACCAATGCTCCATAGATGGAACTGTCTCCATGTGGATGGTATTTACCCATGGTATCACCGACAATACGCGCACATTTTCTGTGTGGCTTGTCCGGTCCATTATTTAATTCGATCATGGAGTAGAGTACACGACGCTGTACCGGTTTCAAACCATCTCTTACATCCGGCAATGCACGCTGGGCGATAACGCTCATCGCATAATCGATGTAGGATGTCTCCATTGTTTTTTTCAGATCGACATCATGGATTTGATCAAAAATTTTGTCATCCATTCTATTTACCTCATTCCTGCAAATTCTTTTTGGTTAAAAATCTGCATTTCTCTAATTAAACTACATTTGCAATTATATTATAAATTAACTTCCTATCACGCTATTAAACTACATTTGCAGTAATATATAGTTTTCTGCACACTTAATCTTAGATATCAAGATTCTGCACATACTTCGCATTTTCTTCAATAAACTCACGTCTCGGCTCTACTTTATCTCCCATCAGAGTTGTAAACGTAATATCAATTTCAGAAGTACTCTCATCATCGATCATGACACGTTTTAAAATTCGTTTCTCCGGATCCATGGTCGTTTCCCAGAGCTGCTCCGCATCCATCTCACCAAGTCCTTTGTAACGCTGGATCTTATTATTTCCGTCACGTCCGATCTCCGTTAAGATTGCATTTAACTCATCGTCACTGTAGGCATACCATACATTTTTATTTTTCTCGATCTTGTATAGTGGCGGCTGTGCCAGATATACATGGCCTTCTTTGATCAGATCCGGCATGAACCGATAAAGGAATGTCAGCATTAACGTACTGATATGGGCACCATCGACATCGGCATCCGTCATAATGATAATCTTGTTGTAACGAAGTTTGCTGATATCAAAGTCTTCATGAATACCTGTACCAAACGCAGTGATCATAGCTTTGATCTCAGCATTTCCATAAATCTTATCCAGTCTTGCCTTCTCGACATTTAAAATCTTACCACGAAGTGGGAGGATTGCCTGGGTTGCACGGCTTCTCGCAGTCTTAGCGGAACCGCCAGCGGAATCTCCCTCGACGATGAAAATCTCACAGTTCTTTGGATCTTTATCAGAACAGTCTGCCAGTTTTCCCGGAAGAGACATTCCCTCCAGCGCTGTTTTTCTTCTGGTTAAATCTCTCGCTTTTCTTGCTGCCTCTCTCGCGCGCTGTGCCAGAAGGGATTTTTCACAGATTGTCTTGGCAACCGTCGGATTCTGCTCTAAAAAGTAAGTAAGCTGCTCGCTCACAATGGAATCCACCGCACCGCGGGCTTCGCTGTTACCCAGTTTCTGCTTGGTCTGTCCCTCAAACTGAGGTTCCTCGATTTTGACACTGATAATGGCAGTCAGTCCTTCACGGATATCATCACCCGTCAATGCCGGTTCGCTGTCTTTTAATAATTTATTTGCTCTCGCATAAGCATTAAATGTTTTCGTCAATGCATTACGGAATCCGGCAAGATGTGTACCACCTTCTGGTGTGATAATGTTATTGACAAAACTTAACGTCAGCTCATTGTAGGAATCATTATGCTGCATGGCAACTTCCACATAGACACCATTTCCACTGCCCTCACAGTAAATGACTTCCGGGTATAAAGCTTCTTTGCTCTTGTTTAAGTAAGTAACAAATTCTTTGATACCGCCGGCATAATGAAAATCATGAGTTCTCGCCGGGTTTTCTCTTAAATCTGTCAGCGCGATTCTTAAACCTTTTGTCAAAAAGGCCGTCTCACGCAGACGTTGTTTTAAGGTATCATAATCAAAAACAGTCTCTTCAAAAATCGATGCGTCCGGCCAGAAAGTAACCTTGGTTCCGTGCTTGTCCTCGCCGCATTCTCCGATCACTTTTACCGGTTCATCCGGTTTACCGATCTTGTAACTCTGGAAATAAACCTTTCCTTCACGGTAAACCTCAACTTTTAACTTTGTGGAAAGTGCATTTACAACTGACGCACCTACGCCGTGAAGTCCACCAGATACTTTGTAGCCTCCACCGCCAAATTTTCCACCGGCATGAAGTACAGTGTATACGACTTCCAATGCGGATTTTCCAGCTTTGTGATTGATGTCGACCGGAATACCACGTCCATCATCTTCTACGGTAATAGAGTTATCTTCATTTATGGTCACTTCAATATTTTTGCAGTATCCGGCAAGTGCCTCATCTACTGAGTTGTCTACAATCTCATATACCAGATGATGTAAGCCCCTGGCTGATGTACTACCGATGTACATACCCGGTCTTTTACGAACAGCCTCAAGTCCTTCCAAAATCTGGATCTGGTCTCCACCATATTCGTTTTCTGTACCCATTTATTCCTCCATTCTGCACATAAAAAAATATGTACAATGCAATTATATTTCTTTTCTCTCTTCCACAGTCCCCTGTACAACTTTAAATATCTTATTGATCTGAAATCTGTTTTTTACAAATTCATCCAGCCCTGTACAGGTGATCAGCGTCTGTGTGTCATGAATACTGTTGAGCAGATAATTCTGCCGGTTACTGTCAAGCTCCGACAACACATCATCGAGCAACAAAACCGGTGTATCATGAATGGACCGTTTGACCAGTTCAATCTCTGACAATTTCAAGGACAGAGCTGAAGTTCTCTGCTGTCCCTGCGAACCGAACTTCCGGATATCCACCTCACCGATGGAAAAAAGAAGATCATCCCGGTGCGGTCCCACCGATGTCATACACTGCCGCATATCCCGCTCTTTGACTCTGGACAGTTCATCCTCAAAAAAAATATCTTCAATACTTGGTTCATATTGCAAAATTAAATCTTCTTTTTCACCGGAAATCCGATAGTGAATATCATGCACGATCTCATTTAGCTCATCAACAAACTGTTTTCTTCGCCGAATGATTTTCCTGCCAGTTTCTACCAGCTGCATATCCCATACCGGAAGTGTATCCTTTAAATCCGGTCTGTAAACCATATCTTTTAATAATTTGTTACGCTGATTCAAAATTTTATTGTAAGTTGTAAGATCTGACAAATATATTTTATCCAGCTGACACAATTCAGAATCCAGAAATCTGCGGCGCTCCGCTGGACCATTTTTGATAATATTCAGATCCTCCGGCGAAAAAAATACCATATTGAGAATTCCAAAAAGCTCGCTGGCTTTTTTGATTGGAACTTTATTGATTGCGATTCCCTTGGAACGATTGTGTTTTAAATGCATATCAATCTGATATTCTTTTTCTTTTTTTACAACAACCGTTCTGATATGGGCCTCCTGCTCCCCAAAACGGATCATTTCCTTGTCCTTACTACATTTGTGGGACTTAGTTGTTCCACTTAAGTATGCAGCTTCAAGGATATTCGTTTTTCCCTGCGCATTATCCCCATAAAAAATATTGGTTCCCTCATCAAATGAAATATTTAAATCTTCATAATTTCGAAAATTCTGCAATTCAATTGATTTTATGATCATTTTACAATCTGAATTGTCTCGCCGTTAAAGGAAACAACATCTCCATTGTATAATTTTTTTCCGCGCTGAAGCTCTGTCTCGCCGTTTAATTTTACCTGTCCATCCTGAATAAAAAACTTTGCATCTACTCCGGATTCTACAAGACCTGCTTTTTTCAAAGCCTGTCCCAGTTTGATAAATTCATCCGTCTCTCTGATATTTACTGTGATCATCTTTCTGCCTTTCTTAGTTAGTGGCTGCGTTAAAGTTTACCGGAAGAATCAGATAAATGAACTTTCCTTCATCATCCTTGATAAAACATGGAGCCTTCGGGTTTACCATATAAAGAGAAACCTCTTCCTCATCGATGACTCTCAATGCATCGATAAAGAATTTCGGATTAAATCCAATGAGGATATCTTTTCCCTCTTTTGTGATATCAATATCTTCATTCATGGAACCAATAAAAGAATTGATCTTTAATTCCATATTTCCATCTGTGATATTCATGATAATTGGTTTCTTGTCACCCTCTTTTACGAGAAGTGTTGCACGGTCGATACAGTCTAATAATTCACGCTTATTAATCTTAACTTTTGTATCATAATCAGAGGAAAGCATTTGCTCAATCTTGAAATACTCCCCTTCAATCAATCTGGATACAACTGTAGTATCATCAAATTCAAATACAATATGATTCTCTGAAAGGAAAATATTGACTTCTTCCTCTGCACTTCCAGGTAAAATCTTACTTACTTCCTGAAGTGTTTTACCAGGAACAACTACTTTCTTATGATCGTAATTATTCTTTAATTCAATATTACGGATGGAAATTCTATGTCCATCCAGAGAAACTACTTTTAACTGATTCTCTTCAATCTCGAAAAGTTCACCCGTCATCAGTTTATTGTTGTCATTGTCAGCAATTGAGAAGATTGTCTGACGAATCACTTCTTTTAAAGTAAACTGGGAGATTGAAATACATTCATTTCTTTCAATAAATGGAATATAGGAAAAATCATCACCTGATTTTCCAACAATGTTAAACTTTGCTTTCTCACAGGTAATGGTAGTTTTAAAATTGGAATCTGTTTCGATCACAACATCACTGTCCGGTAATTTACGGACAATCTCAGAAAAAATCTTAGCATCTAATGCAATGATTCCCCTCTCTGCAATTTCTCCTTCAATCTTAGTTTCAATTCCAAGTTCCATATCGTTTGCTGTTAATTTGATTTCATTAGCAGAAGCATCAATTAAAATGCATTCAAGGATTGCCATTGTGGTTCTGGTTGGAACAGCCTTGGACACAATGTTAACTCCATGAAGCAGATTTGATTTAGAACAGATTAATTTCATAATGTGAATAACTCCTTCCTGCTTGGCGAAAGCCAAAATAAATATAATTAATAAAAGATATTAAAAGTAGTCGTATTAGTGTGTGTGAATAAGTGAATAACCCTGCAACCCTTGAAAACATAAGGGCTTGTCCGAAAAATCCGACTGTATAACTATGTGAAAAGCATGAGGATTAACCTTGGATAAAATGTGAATTAAAATTTTAAGCCTCCTCAGAAAAAATTTGAAATTCATCTTGAAAAGTAGGTTATCCAAAACTTTAAACATTAATTAAACACGATTTGAACAGGTTATCCACAAAATTTTGTTAATAACTCAAAAAAAAGTTGATAACTTTAGTTTGGATTGATTTTTTTCTTGATAGTTTCAATTAAATTGCGTGTCTGTTCGTTGGAATCGTACTCATCCGCAATTTTTTTGATGCCGTGGATAATGGTCGAGTGATCTCTTCCGCCCAGTAAGGAACCGATGGAATCCAATGGAATATCCGTCATGGTTTTACAGAGGTACATGGCAATCTGCCTTGGTCTTGCAATCTCATTACTTCTGTTTTTTGAGATCATCTGATCCAGTGAAATCTGGAAATGTTCCGAAACAACTTCAATGATAAGCTGAGGAGTGATTTCTCTTGGCTTGTCCGGTGTGATAATATTCTGAAGTTCTTTCTTGGCAATCTCCATGGTGATTTCTGTTTTTTCCAGATTCGAGTAAGCGAGGAGTTTGTTCAAAGCTCCCTCTAATTCACGGATGTTGGATTTAATATTATTTGCGATGTAATTTAAAATGTCATCGCTTAAGGACATATCATCAGATTCCACTTTCCGGCGAAGGATTGCCATTCGCGTCTCGTAATCAGGAGCTCCGATGTCTGCCATAAGTCCCCATTCGAAACGGGAACGGATTCGTTCTTCTAACGTTTCCATATCCTTTGGCGGTTTATCCGATGTTAAAATGATCTGTTTGCCTGCGGAGTGGAGAGCGTTGAACGTGTGGAAAAATTCTTCCTGTGTACTTTCTTTTCCTATAATAAACTGAACGTCGTCGATCATGAGAACGTCGATGGTTCTGTATTTTTCACGGAATTTATTCATCGCAGAGGCGTTACCACTACGGATAGATTCGATAACTTCATTGGTAAATTCCTCGGAAGTAACATACAAAACTTTTGCTTCCGGATTTCTTTCCAGGATGAAATGTCCAATGGAATGCATCAAGTGGGTTTTTCCAAGTCCAGGTCCACCATAAATATAAAGAGGGTTGTAAGCTTCTCCCGGAGATTCCGCTACTGCCAGTGAGGCAGACTGTGCAAAACGGTTATTGCTGCCGACAACGAAAGTATCAAATGTGTAATTTGGATTTAAGTTGGAACGTTTGGAAGCTTCAGGTTCAGGTGTTTTCTTTCCTTTATTATTGGAAGGTCTGATATTCTTGGTCTGTTCCGGTAAAATAAACTGAATCTCATATTCGGTTCCGATAATTTCAGCAATTGCTACTTTTAAAGGAAGATAATATTTTTTTGAGATATAACTTAAAGTCATCTGTTCAGATGGAACAAGGATATAGAGGGTATTTCCCTCAACACCAAAAACTTCCAGAGGTTTGATCCAGGTATCAAAAGAAATGTCGCTGACATCATGCTCTGTTTTTACTGTCTGTAAAATTTCATCCCATTTTTCCAAAATCTTGTCCATTTTCTAACTCCGTTTTCTGATAGCACTAAAATATAGCAGTTAAGATTAACTGCTTAAAAAACTCTAAAAAATTCTATATAATGCTATCCTACACTATTTTTGCGGAATTATCAACGTTTAATTGTGGAAGGACTGGGGATAGGGCGTTGATAAAAAAAGTGGCTATATGGGCGTTTTAACGCTTAATGTGAATATACTAGAAGTTATTGTTAATAATGGAAAAATAGTTATAGACCGGGAGAAATAAGGCTTGTACATATTTATACACAAGTTATGATGACATTATCAAGAAATTGTCCACAAGTTATCCACAAATTGAGGATAACTTATGTAAACGGCATAAATACTGGGTTTTCTGTGGAAAAATTTTTGATTTTCTATGTGTATAACATTATACCATATATAGATAAAATGCATTTCTTCCTTATATATATAGTGGTAAAAAAACGAAAATCACAGAAAGTGGAAAACTAAATATTGGCAAAAGCCTTATTTTATGAGATTTTGCTTGACTTTGTCCGATTATTTTGATATAAATAAAAATGATGTTTTGTCGCTATTGAAGTAGACTTATCATAACATTGAGTAAAATAAATGTTTGAATTGTAGAGGAGGTGTATGTGACATGAAGATGACATTCCAACCTAAAAAGAGACAGAGAGCGAAAGTTCACGGATTCAGAAGCAGAATGAGTACTGCAGGCGGAAGAAAAGTATTGGCTGCAAGAAGATTAAAAGGTAGAAAAAAATTATCAGCATAGGCCACATATTTGTGGTCTTTTCTTCTTTTATGATCAATTTTTGGCAAAGGAATATTAGATGAAATATTCAGAATCATTAAAGAAAAACAGGGATTTTCAGAACGTATATAAAAAAGGAAAGTCTTATGCAAATCGTTATCTGGTGATGTACGTTCTGGAAAACGATACAGAAAGAAACCGGTTAGGCATATCGGTAAGTAAAAAAGTAGGAAATAGTGTTATAAGACATCATGTAACCCGATTGATCAGAGAAAGTTACCGGCTACAGGAAGACATGTTTAATAGTGGTTTAGACATTGTAGTCATCGCAAGAAATACAGCAAAAGATATTTCATATCATGAAGTGGAAAGTGCTTTGTTACATCTTGGAGGTCTTCATAAAATTTTGAAGTAAAGATTTTAGAAAAGAAGATGGAATCATTTTGAAAAAAATATTGATTGCTTTGATTAAATTTTATAGAAAGTATATTTCTCCGATGAAAACAACAAAATGTCCATACTACCCGACCTGTTCCACCTATGGGTTAGAGGCTGTCGAAAAGTATGGAGCTGTCAAAGGTGGGGCGTTAGCGCTTTGGAGAATTATAAGATGTAATCCTTTTTCAAAAGGCGGATATGATCCCGTTCCATAATTGGAGGTATTTTCAGTGTCAGAGATGTTATTAACAGCATATAATGGTGCCATTCTTGGACCAATTGCAAAATTACTTGGCTGGATAATGAATGGCATGTATATTTTAATGGAAAAAGTTGGAATTTCCAACGTAGGTCTTTCTATTATTTTATTTACCATTGTTATTTATGCTTTAATGTTCCCATTGACTTATAAACAGCAGAAGTTCTCGAAGTTATCTCAGAAGATGAACCCGGAGCTTCAGGCGGTCCAGAAAAAGTATAAGGATAAGAAAGATACCGTATCCATGCAGAATATGCAGGCTGAGACACAGCAGATCTATGAGAAGTATGGTGTTTCACCGACAGGCAGCTGTGTGCAGATGTTAATTCAGATGCCTTTACTTTTGGCGTTGTACCGTGTATTTATGAATGTTCCTGCCTATATCAGCAGTGTGAAGGATGTTTATCTTGATCTGGTTGATAAGATCATGGCAACAAGCGGCTATCAGGATATTATGACAAACCTGATGAGCACATTAAAATTGAACACAGTACAGGTTGATTTTACGGCAACAGATACAACAACATTACAGAATTATGTAGTAGATGTTTTATCAAAAATGAGTTCTACCGGATGGGATTCCTTAAGAGAGTCATTCCCGGCGCTCACAGATTCCATTGATTCTACATATGGTGTAGTTTCTCATGTAAACAACTTTATAGGATTAAATATTTCAGATACTCCATTTCAGATCATCAAAGCTGCATTTGCAGGTGGAAGTATTCTGATGGCAGTTCTTGCATTGCTGATTCCTGTGATTTCTTATTTGACACAGGTTTTAAATATCAAGTTAATGCCAACGGCTGCAACAGCAGGCGGAGATAATGACCAGATGGCTCAGCAGATGAAGATGATGAACCGTACTATGCCATTATTCTCACTGGTAATGTGTTTTACTGTTCCGGTCGGTCTCGGTATCTACTGGATCGCAAGTGCGGTTGTAAGAAGTATCCAGCAGTTCTTCTTAAATAAACATTTTGATAAGATCGATCTGGATGATATTATTGCAAAGAATCAGGAAAAAGCAAAGAAAAAACGTGAGAAAATGGGAATCTCCGAAAACCAGATTTCTAATGCTGCACGTATGAATACAAGACAGGTTACAGCAAGTTCCAAGAGTTCCGTTAAGACAACGGCAGAGAAAGAACTTGAACTTGAGAAGGCAAATGCATTGAAAGCGAATGCAAAACCTGAAAGTATGGCTGCAAAAGCAAACCTGGTCCGTGAATTTAACGAGAGAAATAATAAGAAAAACTAACAGATTATTTTTCAAAAACGTGTTGGTAAGATAACGTATATGTGGAGGTTATTGTTATGGAGTATATTGAAGTATCAGCAAGAACAGTCGATGATGCTATCACAGAAGCTCTTATAAAACTTGGAGCTACCAGTGATCAGATTGAATATGAAGTAATCGAAAAAGGAAGCACAGGATTTTTAGGAATCGCAAGAAAAGATGCTGTGATCAAAGTTCGTAAGAAATATTCTGTAGAAGGTGATATCACAGAATTTTTACAGAAAATCTTTGCTGCTATGGATCTTAAAGTTGAGATCATTATTGAAAAAGCAGAAGATGGTAATACTTACAACGTAGAACTGAAAGGAGATGACATGGGTATCCTCATTGGTAAAAGAGGACAGACTCTCGACTCCCTGCAGTATCTTGCAAACCTTGCAGTGAATAAAAATTCTGAGGAATACATTAAAGTTAAGATTGATACAGAAGATTACCGCAAGAGAAGAAAAGAGACATTGGAGAATCTTGCAAAGAACATTGCATACAAAGTAAAGAGAACAAAACGTCCTGTTTCTTTAGAACCAATGAATCCTTTTGAGAGAAGAGTTATCCATTCTGCATTGCAGAATGACAAGTTTGTAACAACACACAGCGAGGGCGAAGAACCATACAGACATGTGGTTGTTACTTTAAAAAGAGATAGAGAAAGATAAATTCAAGTATAGAATTTAAAAGACCAGAAGCTGCACGTTACAAAGCTTTATGAAAATGCCGGAAATGATATGGCAGGTTCTTATGAAGTTTTGCGGCGTGCAGTTTTGTACATGGAAAGGATATCACTATGGGAACGGATACCATTGCTGCAATTGCAACTGCAATGACAAGTTCAGGAATCGGAATCGTAAGAATCAGCGGAGACGAGGCAGTTTCTATCACAGACCGTATTTTTGAAATGAAGAATCAGAAAAAGTTAGAAGATATGCCAACGCATACAATTCACTATGGTCATATTCATGATGGAGATGAAGTGATCGATGAAGTTATGGTTGTTCTGATGAGAGGACCGAAAAGTTATACCAGGGAAGATACGGTTGAGATAGACTGTCATGGCGGCGTTTATGTCATGAAGAGAATTTTAGAAACAGTTATCAAATATGGTGCGCGTCCTGCAGAGCCGGGTGAATTTACAAAACGTGCATTTTTAAATGGAAGAATTGATCTCTCACAGGCAGAATCCGTTATTGATGTTATCAATTCCAAGAATGAATTTGCATTAAAAAGTTCGTTGAGCCAGCTTTCCGGTTCTGTTTCAGAAAAAATCAAAGAAATCCGCGGAAATGTTTTACATGAGATTGCATTTATCGAAAGTGCATTAGATGATCCGGAGCACATCAGTCTGGATGGATATCCGGAAAAACTATCCGGTATAGTATCGGATGTGATAAAAAAAATTGATAAACTGCTTGCAAACAGTGATAATGGAAAAATGTTAAAAGAAGGTATTTCAACTGTTATTGTTGGGAAGCCGAATGCCGGAAAATCTTCTCTTTTAAATTTTCTGGTTGGAGAAGAGAAGGCAATCGTTACAGATATTGCGGGAACAACAAGAGATGTTCTGGAAGAACAGATTAATTTAAACGGTATTTTATTGAATATCATTGATACCGCCGGAATCCGTGACACGGAAGATGTCGTGGAAAAAATCGGTGTGGAACGTGCAAAGAAATATTTGAATAATGCCGATCTTGTTATTTATGTAGTTGACACATCCACAGCGTTAGATGAAAATGATCATGAGATCATGGAATTATTGAAAGACAGACATGCAATCGTTTTGTTAAATAAATCTGATTTAAGTCCGGTCACAACTGTGGAAGATATCAGAAAACATCTGGATAAAAAAATGGTCTCAATTTCTGCAAAAGAGCAGACCGGAATGGATGATCTTGAAGAAACGATCAAAGAAATGTTCTTCTCTGGGGAAGTTACATTTAATGATGAAGTTTATATTACGAATATCAGACATAAAACATCTTTACAGGAAGCTTTACGAAGTTTACATTTAGTATTGCAGAGTATTGCAGATGATATGCCGGAAGATTTTTATTCCATTGATCTGATGAATGCTTACGAGGAACTTGGAAATATTATCGGAGAATCTGTGGAAGATGATCTGGTAAATGAAATCTTCAGTAAATTCTGTATGGGTAAATAAAAAATAATTTGCAGATTGTAAATGTGAAAGAGAATCATTCAAAATCTTATATGAGTTGAGGACAGAAAAATGGAAGAGAAGAAGATTCCGTATGTAGAGGAAGAATATGATGTGGTTGTAGTCGGAGCCGGACATGCCGGATGCGAGGCAGCATTGGCGTGTGCAAGACTCGGACTGGAAACAATTATTTTTACCGTGAGTGTAGACAGTATAGCGATGATGCCGTGTAATCCGAATATTGGAGGAAGTTCCAAGGGACATCTGGTTCGTGAGATCGATGCGCTCGGTGGTGAGATGGGAAAAAATATCGATAAGACATTTATCCAGTCCAAGATGTTAAATAAATCCAAAGGTCCGGCCGTTCATTCACTGCGTGCGCAGGCAGATAAAATGAATTATAGTATGGAGATGCGTAAGACGCTTCAGAATACCGATCATCTTACCATCCGTCAGGCAGAAGTTTCTGAAATTATCACGGAAACAGCAGCGCTGGAAAACGGAAAAAAAATTCAGAAAATGACAGGCGTGAAAACGTTTTCAGGTGCGATTTATCATTGTAAGGCAGTCGTATTGTGCACAGGAACTTATCTTCGCGCAAGATGTCTGACCGGTGAGATGATCACATACACCGGACCAAACGGTCTGCAGGCAGCAAACCATCTGACGGATTCCCTGAAAGCGCATGGAATTGAAATGTTCCGTTTTAAGACAGGAACACCTGCACGAATCGACAAAAGGTCTGTTGATTTTTCAAAAATGCAGGAGCAAAAAGGAGATGAGAGAGTTGTACCTTTTTCCTTTACAACTAATCCTGAAGATGTGCAGATCGACCAGGTTTCCTGCTGGCTGACTTATACAAATGAGAAAACACATGAAATCATCCGGAATAACTTGGACCGCTCTCCAATTTATGCAGGAATTATTGAAGGTACAGGACCAAGATACTGTCCTTCCATTGAAGATAAGGTTGTAAAATTTGCGGATAAGGACAGACATCAGATTTTTATTGAACCGGAAGGAATAAATACGAATGAGATGTATGTTGGAGGAATGTCTTCCTCTTTACCGGAAGATGTCCAGCATGAAATGTACCGCACGCTGCCGGGACTTGAACATGTGAAAATTGTCCGTAATGCTTATGCAATTGAGTATGATTGTATCAATCCAAATCAGTTGTATGCTACTCTGGAATTTAAAAATATCAAAGGACTGTTTTCGGGTGGCCAGTTTAATGGAAGCAGTGGTTATGAGGAGGCTGCCTGTCAGGGGTTAGTTGCCGGAATCAATGCAGCCATGAGCATTCTCGGAAAAGAGCCTCTGATATTAGATCGCTCCGAGGCTTATATAGGAGTTTTGATTGATGATCTTGTGACAAAAGAAAATCATGAGCCGTATCGCATGATGACTTCCCGTGCAGAATATCGTTTGCTGCTTCGTCAGGATAATGCTGATCTCCGTTTATCAAAAAAAGGATATGAGATTGGTCTGATCTCACAGGAGCGTTATGAATGGATCTGTCAGAAGGAAGTATTGATCCAGAAAGAGATTGAACGTGTTGCCGGAGTTAAGATCGGTGCTAATAAAGAGGTTCAGGCTCTTTTGGAAAGTTACGGAAGTATTCCATTAAATACAGGAACAACTTTAACAGAACTCATTCGCAGACCTGAACTTGATTATGAGAAATTAGCTCCGATCGATAAGGAAAGACCTGAGCTGCCTTATGATGTAGTTGAACAGGTTAATATCAATATCAAGTATGATGGTTATATCGTGCGTCAGATTAAACAGGTAGAGCATTATAAAAAACTGGAAAATAAAAAAATAGCAGAAGATTTTGATTATGATGAAGTACCAAGCCTCCGTATTGAAGCCAGACAGAAGTTGAAACTTTACAGACCGTTATCAATTGGCCAGGCATCGAGAATTTCAGGAGTCTCCCCGGCAGACATTTCGGTGCTTTTGGTTTATATGGAGCAGATGAAATATCATAAAGGAAATATAAAATGACATATAATTTAGAAAAATTTTTAAAAGGTCTGGAAGAACTTCAGATTGAATTAAGCGATAATCAGATACAGCAGTTTATCAGATATTATGAGATGCTGGTGGAAAAAAATAAAGTTATGAATCTGACTGCGATCACAGAATTTGATGAAGTCATTGAAAAACATTTTCTGGACAGTCTCTCCCTGATCAAAGTGTATGATCTCAAAAAAGAAGTTTCAGTGATGGACATGGGAACCGGCGCCGGATTTCCGGGGATTCCTTTGAAAATTGCTTTTCCGAATCTGAAGGTGACACTTGCTGATTCTCTGAATAAAAGAATATTATTTTTACAGGAAGTGATAGAGAAACTTGGATTAAAAGATATTGAAGCACTTCATGCGAGAGCGGAGGAGCTTGGAAAAAATAAGGAATACCGTGAAAAGTTTGATCTGGTTGTCTCAAGGGCAGTCGCAAACCTTTCTTCCTTAGAAGAGTATTGTGTTCCTTTTGTAAAAATAGGTGGAAATTTTATTTCTTACAAATCCGGTGAAATTGAAGAGGAAGTTGCTAATGCAAAAAATGCAACATTTTTGCTTGGAGGAAAAATGAAAGAAGTCTATAAATTTGATCTGTATGAGCAGAAAAGATCGTTTGTCGTGATCGATAAGGTGAAGGGAACACCGAAAACTTATCCGAGAAAAGCCGGAACACCGACAAAGACACCGTTGTAAAAATAATAGTTACTGAGTGATGTAATAATTGGGTGATAAAATAAATCACCATATACACAAACTCCTGTCTTTTTTATGATGCAATAACATGCTTAAATGTAAAAATTTTTACATTCTATTATAAAACGTGTTTTTAATGCATCATTTGGAGGACAGGAGTTTTTTCTTTTTATTATTAAATTCTAAAATAATCCTACTTTAAAAACATATCAATTGTTTCCACAACTTTATCGGCAACTTCCAACTGAGGATATTTTTTACAGTTGGATAAGTATACGATTTCATTTCCGGTGTTTGTCTTTTTATAAGAATCAGCAATTGCGATAGCATCTTTCATGTTTCGACTTTCAATCACATAAATTGGTGTTTCTAATTTTTTCAGCGCATGTTCGATACTGTTCTTTGTGTAATTTGCTTCCATGCTTGCCATTAAATATTTACCATGACTGAAATTCATGTGGGCTGCTTCGTAATATGCGTCGATCAATTTGGAAGAAACCAGCTGTGGTCTTGCATAATATTCCTCACGGAAATACTTGGTGATGTTGGTATTGCTCACTTTGATATTGTAAAGGAAGGTTCCAATCACAGGGAGTTCCAATAAAGTTTTTTTCACAGATGCATATTTATCGGTTGTAATATGAAGCTCTTTCAAAGAAGTCGGATTGATCGCAATAATAGAATTTGCAAGATCTTTATTCATATTGCAAGCCAACGTTACAAAGGAGATTGATTCATTCGATGCAATAATATCTGTTTTTTCTCCAATTACATTTTGGATAAAATCCGTCACAAGCTGAACATATAAATAATTGGTGTAAGTTAAGTACGGTTTTGCAGAGCGTCCACATCCAAGTAAGTCCAGTGTGTAGACAGTATGTTTCTTTTCCAGTTTTCGAATCACTTTGCACCATTCATAAGAAGAGCTGACCGGATTCAGATCGTGAATCAGCAATAACGGACTGCCTGATCCGCGTTTCGTATAATAAATCTGTCCGTTTTTCCAATCGTAAAAATTGCCGTTCTCTGCTTTCAAAATATTCTTAATATCAGCTGTCATATTAATAAATCTGTTAACAAAATGGATTGTTCCAGCGGCAAGAGCTGTCAACAGAAAAAAATGTTTGATATTCTTTTTCATAGAAACCTCCTTATTTATTTTATGATCATTAAAAGATGCATTTCATATAATTGAATAATCGTTTCACCATTTCATAATCATAAATCTTTATTTAATAATATTATATCCGCTTTTTATAACATATACAAATTAATTTTTGAAAAAATCATTCATTTCTTTTTAGTATTTTGAAAATTATAATTTATTTGTGATAATAAAATAACTATAATTGTAGTATAATTGTTTTTGAAATAATGATATGGTATAATGTGCGTATGCAATGAGCAGTGCCAATCGAGAATATGCAGACCGAACATGCTTGCATGTTGAGGTCTGCATATATCGAGAGTGATAGGGCGAATGCCCGACAGCCAGGAAAATCTTTGATTTTTCTGGCGTGCACGGCGGACTGCGCTTCATGATATAATAAAGACTGCCGAGCGGCGAATGCCCGTCAGCCAGGATAGTAGCATTATTGATGATTACTCAAAAGTAAAGGAACAAGTGATTATGGTTATAGAATATTTACAGCAAATAAAAGATTCTTATTTCGAACAAAAACATGCATTAGAAAAACAGTTAAATTTATTGGAAATTCAATTAAAAGAAAATACCGGAATGATAAAAATGTTGGAGGAAACAAATGATTCGTGCTATGAATTGTTTACACCTAGAAATGTTAATTCAAAGAATAAAGCTAAAATTAATGAACTGATGGAAGAACAGAAAAGTATCAATGAGTCTATAGAAAATTTGAAAAATTCTATCAAAGAATATTCTAGTAAGATCGAACAATTAGATCAGATAGTGGAAGAAGAAAATCGAGAAATTGAAATTGTTCAGGAATATACGGAGACAATGTCACAACAGAATATAGTAAGTGAAGATGAAAAGATAGAATCATCGGAAGATAATTTACTTGATAGTATGAAGAATATTTTGAACCGGGTAGAGTTATGCAGCCAGTTGATTGATATTGATCCAGTTCGATGCAGATTGGAATTAAGTTCTATTATGAAAATTCTTACTGATCTGATTGAAGAAAAAGATGAATCGGATTTTTGAAATATATATTTCTAAAAGAGACACTTTTCCCAATTAAAATAAATTCATAAATTTATTAGGTAGAAAATTATATATAAAGGAAAAACACATATGAGTAACAAAATATATAAGAGTAAGATGAAAGATGAAAATAGATTACTTGGAAAATTTGTGAATATATCATTAATCGCATTATTAATTATCTTTGTGTTATTATTTTTAAAAATAATAGTAACAGAAATATCATTTCATAAAATGATCGATGGAATGGTTGAAGGGATTGATTATTACATTGAAGATATAGTAATAACAGATAAAGAAACTGTAGAGGACTATAATGGTTCGGAATCAGGATCAACGAATTATTTCTTTCACTATGGACATGATACTGATAAGCGGATGCAAGTAAATCAAAAAGTGTATTCTCAATATAATGTAGGAGATATGTTCCCAGCTTATACAAAGGATCATTATTATTATGGTTCAACAATTAATTCGATTTTGCCAAAAACTGAGTATAAAAACAATGAATTAAGTAAAGCCGGTATCGTAACAATCGGTTGCCTAATACTATTACTGCTTATATATAAATGGATTGATAATTTAGGAAAAAAGATAAACAATCAATAGTCAAGACCTTAAAATGTTTCACGTGAAACATTTTAAGGTCTATTTTATATTTTAACAATATTTAGTAGGTTCTTATAATATGAAATACTATAGTTTGAAGTGACACAATAAAAATATGAATGTTTCACGTGAAACATTTTTGGATAATTAATCATAGCATTTGAAATATAGAAGTGTTATAATATACAACGTAGAAAAAAATAACGAAAATATCTGCTTATAAAATAGTAAATTATCCGGCTATTATGGAATGAAAATTGATTATATCATGAAGCACAAATCTATGATCGTTATCTATACCCGCTTCGCTCGGTAGATTATATCATACACGAAAAAACACATGATTCACAGAGCAGTCTTTATTTATATTATTATAAAGAAACATAATAGCTAATAACAGAACTATGGGAAAGGAAAATATAATGGGTAGAATTATAGCAGTAGCAAACCAAAAGGGTGGTGTTGGTAAGACAACAACAGCAATTAATCTGGCTGCTTGTCTTGCGGAAGCAGGGAAAAAAGTATTAACAATTGATCTTGATCCACAGGGAAATATGACAAGTGGACTTGGAGTAGATAAAAATGAAGTGGAAAATACAGTTTATGAGTTAATGCTTGATGAATGTTCCGTTAAAGAAAGTATGACGGATACGGTTATAGACGGAATGAAAGTAATTCCATCAAATGTAAATCTTGCCGGAGCTGAAATCGAATTATTAGGTATTCCAGAAAAGGAATACATATTAAGAAATGCTGTTGATTATATCAAAGAAGATTATGATTTTATTGTAATTGATTGTCCGCCATCTTTAAATATGCTGACAATTAACGCAATGACAACTGCAAACTCTGTCCTGGTTCCAATTCAATGTGAATATTATGCGCTGGAAGGATTGAGCCAGTTAATACATACCATTGATCTTGTACAACAAAGATTAAATCCAAATCTTTTGATTGAAGGAGTTGTCTTTACAATGTATGACGTGCGCACAAATCTTTCTAATCAGGTAGTTGAAAATGTAAGAAATAATTTAGATGCAAAAATATATGATACATTGATACCAAGAAATATTCGTCTGGCAGAGGCACCATCTTATGGATTGCCAATTAACTTATATGATTCCAAATCTGCCGGAGCAGAAAGTTACCGTTTACTTGCAAAAGAAGTAATAGATAGAAAGGATATTTAAAATATGGCAACCGCAAAGAAAAATGGATTAGGCAAGGGACTTGATTCACTTATTACTAATAAAGTAAATACTGCAAAAACAACAACAGCAACAACAAAACCAGCTGTTAAAAAAGATGAAAAAGTAGTGGAAGGTATACTCGTTAACATTAATAAAGTAGAACCAAACAGAGAACAGCCAAGAAAAAATTTTGATGAGGATGCACTTTTGGAATTAGCAGAGTCCATCAAACAGTTTGGTGTTTTACAACCATTACTTGTACAACAGAAAGATGATTACTATGAGATCATTGCTGGCGAAAGAAGATGGAGAGCTGCCAAACTTGCTAATTTAAAAGAGGTTCCTGTTATTATCAAAAAATTAACAGAACAGGAAGTTGTAGAAATTTCACTTATTGAAAATATCCAGCGTGAAAACTTAAATCCAATTGAAGAGGCAATTGCATATAAAAGACTTTTAACAGAATTCAATTTAAAACAGGATGAAGTAGCGGAACGTGTATCTAAAAGCAGAACAGCAGTAACAAATTCAATGCGTTTGCTGAAATTAAATGAAAAAGTTCAACAGATGGTTATTGATGATATGATTTCTACCGGCCATGCCAGAGCACTGCTAGGTCTTAATGATCTGGAAAAACAATACACGGTAGCTCAGCAGATATTCGACGAAAAGCTAAGCGTTCGTGAAACAGAAAAATTAGTAAAAAAAATCCAGCAGGAAAAAAATCAGAAAGATACAGAAAAGAATAAAAAAATAGATCCGAAATTAGAAGCAATCTGCCATGACCTGGAAGAGAAGATGAAAGGAATTCTAGGAACAAAGGTTGCTATTAATCAGAAAGATAACAAAAAAGGAAAAATCGAAATCGAATATTATTCCATGGATGAACTGGATCGCATTATGGATTTATTCAGAACTATAGAAAAATAATAGAGTATTTTTATAAAAATCGATTCAATAAAAATAAGTTCGTTATATGAAACAGCAGAAGGAGAAAAAATGATTTCACAGTATTTAGGATTTGATTCAGATTATATTATCATTGGACTAGTAGCACTGGTTTTAATACTTATTATTTTAATGATTATAAATGTAGTTCAAATGAGTAAATTGAAAAAGAGCTATAAGATTTTTATGAAAGGAAAAAATGCAAAAAACTTAGAGGATACACTTATTAAAAGGTTAAATCAGGTAGATGATCTGATAAATGCAAATTCCGCAAACGAAAAAAATATAAAAACCTTATTCCAGAACATGCAGAGAACATATCAGAAAATGGGACTTGTAAAATATGATGCATTTAATGAGATGGGTGGCAAGCTGAGTTTTTCTCTGGCAATGCTTGATGTGAAAAATAATGGATTTATCATTAATGCGATGCACACAAGAGAGGGCTGTTATACTTATATTAAAGAAATCATTGATGGAAATTCAGTGATTGTTTTATCTGGTGAAGAACAGGAAGCATTAAACAACGCAATGGGGGAAAATAACATTGCAAAATAGAAAGACATATTATATAATAAAGTCCGTCTTGTAAATAGTAAAATTGGTTTACATAATTAAAAAATCGGAAAGGAGGATAGTAGTATGCACAAATTTTTAAGAGCAGTCGGTTTTTCAAAAATCACAAAAGAAGAGCTGAATGATATTTTTCAAAAAATAATAGAGAGACCAATGCTGCAGAAAGTGGCAGAGGATTCCGAAGGTAATGAGTTTGCAGAACTCTCTATCGAGTTTGGAGATTTCTTTGGACTGTCTTTGAGAGGAACATTTAATGAGAATGATTCTTTTGAGATGAGCTACTACTATCCTTATTTTTGTGGTAATAAAATTTCAACAACGGAACAGATTGATATTGAAAAACATGCAGAAAAAGAGTCTTATGCGGGAATCTGTGATGAGGTAAGACTTGGCGTTACATTGATTTTTTATTTGCAGAATGTGGCGGATTATCTGTCTGTGAAAAATAATAAATTTTACATGAGTCAGGCAAATGGAACAGTGCTTGCTGCACTTTCCACAGAAGGAAAAATTTTACTTCCTATTAATAAAGATGAACATAAGCAGAAGCTGACAGAACAGACTATGAACGAAAGAAATGGATTGATCGCTGCAGCCAGAAAGGGAGATGAAGATGCTATCGAGAATCTGACTTTGGAAGATATCGACACTTATTCCCTTCTTTCAAGACGTGTACAGCATGAAGACATTTTGAGTATTGTGGATTCTTACTTTATGCCTTATGGAATTGAAAGTGATCAGTATTCCATTCTTGGTGAAATCATGGATTGCAGGCTATTGCAAAATTCGTATACAGAAGAAAATGTTTATGCGATAGATATCAAATGTAATGATGTAGAATTTCCAATCTGCATCAATCAGAAAGATCTGATTGGTGAACCAGCAGTTGGAAGAAGATTCAAAGGAAACATCTGGTTACAGGGAAGTATTAATTACAGAGATTAGTGATTTTTACAAAATCACTAATCTGATGAAAGAAAAAGATTGAACTTCTCTGATAGTTGGAATATAATAAACAAGTATTTGTTCCCTTAGTTAAATGGATATAACGGGGTCCTCCTAAGAGAAAGCCGAGGCATTCCCCAAAGGGAAAAAATGAAAAACAACTTT
>OIXG01000874.1_pt1 | contig 33401 bp, 40 predicted proteins | sample 1587731 | NCBI WGS metagenome assembly OIXG01 (sample SAMEA3888908, study PRJEB22519) | human gut metagenome | biome: human gut; feature: human-associated habitat; material: faeces | place: Denmark | collected 2010 | reverse complement strand
GGACACAGTCCGTGGAGTGCTCCAAACTTGGAAAGACACGGATCATCGAGGATGCCAGCTGCGGCATGGTTAGAAATACCGGATTTTGCGGTCAGGATTTGCCGCCGCATGGTTATCTGGAACTTTTAAGTATCTATTGTTCGTAATATTACTTATCGACACAAAACACAATATGCTGATTTCGACAATTCTTTCCTCTATTTGCTTAGTCCTCAAACGGGATAACGGCTCCGTCATAGGTGTCGTTGATGTACTGCTTGATCTCGTCAGACTTTAATACTTTTACAAGTGCCTGGATGCCAGGGTCATTCTCATGTCCCTCTTTTACTGCAATGATGTTCACGTAGGTCTTCGCTGCCTCGGAATCGGATGCCTCGTAAGCCAGTGCATCTTTTGCAACGGAGAAGCCTGCTTGTAATGCATAGTTACCGTTTAATACAACGAATGCAACCTCCGGAGCCACTCTTGCAACCTGCTCTGCTGCCAGCTCCTCGATCTTGACATTGTGCGGGTTCTCTGCGATATCATTAACAGTTGCCTCTAAGCCGGCGCCTTCCTTTAAGGTAATGATGCCGTTATCCTGTAACAGAAGAAGTGCTCTCGCCTCGTTTGTGGTATCGTTCGGCACTGCGATGGTGTCGCCGTCAGCCAGCTCGGAGAGATCGGACTTTGTTCCCGGATAAATGCCGAACGGCTCATAGTGGATGCCGCCTGCATTGACCAGATGGGTTCCCTTCTCTTCGTTAAAGCTCTCAAGGTACGGAATGTGCTGGAAGTAGTTTGCGTCAAACTCGCCGCTTTCTACCACTTCGTTCGGCATTACATAGTCGTCGAAAATCTTGATCTCCAGATCCCATCCCTCATCGGCAAGAATCTTCTTTGCTTCCTCAAGAATCTCTGCGTGCGGTGTTGCGGATGCAGCCACTTTGATGGTGCCGCCTTCTGCTGCGGTATCGGTGCTCTCTGTGTTCTCAGCACTCACAGCCTCCTCCGTTGCAGCTACGGGCGTCTCTTCCTTTGTTGCTGCACTGGTGTCTGTGCTCTCCTCCGTGCTGCTTCCGCATCCTGCGAATGCGGATAATGCGAGCACGCCTGCCAGAATCGTTGACAATACTTTCTTTTTCATAATAGTGTCCTCCTTAAAACTTAAAAATATATGCAAATTTGTTATTGCTACTTTCTGCGATCCAGCCGATTCGCAATCTTCATTCCGATCGTCTGGAAAATCTGGAATAAAATTACCAGAAGCACCACTGTGACAACCATGATATCGGTCTGCCATCTGGTGTAACCATAGCGGATGGCAATATCTCCCAGTCCGCCTCCGCCGACGGTTCCTGCCATCGCGGAATATCCTAAAATCGTGCCAAGGGAAATCGTTGCTCCGACAATCAGAGACGTTCTCGCCTCCACCAGCATGACCTTGGTCACAATCTGAAAATCGGATGCTCCCATGGAGCGCGCTGCCTCGATGACGCCTGCATCCACCTCTTTTAATGAGGATTCTACCATTCTGGCAATGTAAGGTGCCGCCGCAATCGTCAGCGGGACGATCGTCGCCGTCGATCCGTAGCTTCTTCCCACCACAAATCTGGTGAACGGAATCAGCACAATCAGCAAAATAATAAACGGAATACTGCGCAGCAGGTTGGAAATCACATCCAGCACCTTGTAGACTGCCGCATTTGGACGGATGCCGTCCTTGTCCGTGACAGTCAGCACAATTCCCATCGGAAGTCCGATGATATATCCAAACAATGTGGACGCTAAGGTCATATACAGGGTGTCCCGGATTCCCTCCAAAAGCATGATGATTACCTGACTATTCCACATCTCCGGTCACCTCCTCAATCTCAAGTCCCTTTTCCACCAGATAAGCCTCCATCTGCTCCTGCAGCCCGGCGTCTGACGGAAGTCCCAGAATCATCTCACCCTTTGCCACTCCGCCGACATTCTTGGTATCTGCACGGAGGATGTTCACCGGCGTACCGAACTTTAACACCATATTGGCAATGACGGGCTCAAATGCGGAATTCTCTGAGAATACAATACGAAGCTTCTTATCGTCGCCGATGCGGTCCCGCTGTCTGCTCTCACCGCTCCATCCGGTCAGCTCCGCTCCATCCGCAGTATCACCTTCCGCCCCGGAATATGACGCGGCATCCGCAGCACGGTCGCTCAAGATTAGGCTTCTCGCCACACGGGATTTCGGATGGTTAAAAATCTCCTCGACCAGGCCGACTTCCACGATGCTTCCTTTTTCCACAATCGCCACATGGCTGCAGATTTCCCGGATCACGGACATCTGATGCGTGATAATCACAATCGTGATGCCGAATTTCCGGTTGATCTCCTTTAAGAGTGCCAGAATGGACTGCGTTGTCTGCGGATCTAAGGCACTGGTTGCCTCGTCGCAGAGCAGAATCTTCGGATCCGTCGCAAGAGCTCTGGCGATCGCCACTCTCTGCTTCTGTCCGCCGGAAAGCTGTGCCGGATAAGCGTCCGCCTTGTCGGCAAGTCCGACAGTCTCGAGCAGCTCAAGCGCTCTTTTCTTCGCCTCATCCTTCTTTTTCTTCGCAATCTGCATCGGGAAACATACATTGTCCAGCACACTCTTTTGCATGAGAAGGTTGAAATGCTGGAAAATCATTGCGATGTCGCTCCGCTGCTCCCGCAGTTCTTTCTCGGTCAGCGTTCCCAGATCTCTTCCGCCGATGATAACCTCACCGCTCGTCGGCCTCTCCAGATAATTCAGACACCGCACCAGGGTACTTTTCCCGGCACCGGACATTCCAATGATTCCGTAGATGTCTCCCTCCTCAATGTCGAGCGAGATATCCCGCAGCGCTTCCACGCTGTTTCCCTTCTGCTCGAAGGTCTTTGATAAATGACGTATCGCAATTGCTGGCATGCACTGCCACCTCCTAAAATGTTATTTCTAAAACATAGAATAAAAAAAGCAGCCCTGCGGCTGCCCCAACCCACGCTCCATAGCGCCGGTATCTATCTGTTCTTCCAAAGATCTGAAGAATCCGGGAAAAGCCGCACAACATCTGCATCCATGCCATCACACATGGACATCTGGCGCATCCTGTCACACATCATCGCTGATCTCATCTGCCGCGCTGTGTCTCTCATACCCGTTTCCTCCTTCCTGCTTCTCCACTCCATGCTGTCTGTTATCTGCATGTGTTTTTTGATTACATTGCCTATTATAACAGGCAGTTTGGGAAAGTGTTAATACAGGAAGCCGATAGTTGGCTATAGGTGAAACCTATAGCCAACCACTACATAATTTTCTCTTTATATTTTTTCAATTCTTCGATATAGATCTGTCCGATGTGACTGATTGATGCCCCTTTGCGCTTCACATAGCCAATCCGCATCTTTTCCGTCTCCTTGAGTGGAATTGCCATGTAATCGCTGCCGTTTAGCTCCTCGCAGATAATTCCCGAGCACAGCGTGTACGCGTTCAGCCCAATCATAAAGTTTAGCAGTGTTGCCCGGTCGTTCGCCTTAATCAGCCGCTTATAATCGTAGGTGCTCTTCATCTCTTCCGCGAGGTAGAGCGAGCTGTTCCGTCCCTGGTCAAAGGACAGGCACGGATACTCGTCCAGTTCTTCCATGGAGATCACGCTCTGCCCTGCAAGCGGATGTCCCGACCACAGATAGACATAGGTATCGCAGGCAAACAGTTCCTCGAACTCCAACCCCTTCTCCCGGATGATCTTCATCAGCACCTGCTCATTAAAATCGTTCAGATACAGAACGCCGATCTCGCTCTTAAAGTTGCGTACATTCTCCATAACGTCGTATGTGGTCGTCTCGTTCGCCGCGAATTCATAGCTGTCCATCCCTGCTTTCTTTACAGTCTCCACAAACGCTTTGACCGCAAACGTATAGTGCTGCATGGACACACTGAACTTTTCCTTGCGCTGCTTCTCCACATAGCGCGCCTTAAGGATTCCGTACTGGTCGATCACCTGTCTGGCGTACCCCAGAAACTCCTCACCCTCCGGTGTGATGATGATTCCCCGGTTCGAGCGCATAAAAATCTGCAGCCCGATCTCCTGCTCCAGTTCCTTTACCGTCTCGGACAGACTGGGCTGCGATAAAAACAGACGCTTTGCCGCCTCATTCATCGATCCGCAGCCGGCTATCGTCAGTGCATATCTCAGTTGCTGTAATGTCATGAATTCTCCTTTTCCAGATAACGCTTTTTACTTGAAAAACCGCGGCCGGAAACCTCACTGACACGATTGATCACAACAAATGCATCCTCATCCACCGAATGGATCAGCTTCTCCGTCTTCGCCAGTTCCTGTATTGACACCACCGTAAGCAGCATCTCTGTCTCCCGCTCCATGTATCCGGTCTCACTTTTTAACATTGTAACACCGCGGTCGATATCTGTTAAGACTGCTTTTCTGATCTCATCGATTTTCTCACTGACTACTTTGATCTGCATCTTTGCAGTTCCAAGCATCAGGCACTTATCCAGCACCACGCTGTAGACAATCACCAGCAGAATACCATAGAGAAGCTGTTCTCCTGTACTGTCAAACGCCTGGAGCAGCAAAATCAGCATATCGAATACATAAATGGACTTTGACACTGGTATCTTAAAATAACGGTTCAACACAAGCGGCGGTATATCCATGCCGCCAGTCGATGCGCCCGCACGGATCACAACGCCGATGGCTCCTCCGATACAGATTCCTCCAAAGATCATGCAGAGAATTATATCGTCCGTGATCGCATAGCCGTGCAGAAGCCGTGTAAACAGCTCCAGCGCTACCGGATAGCTGAAGGTGCTGACCAGTGTGTTTGCTGCAAATTTTTTCCCGAATACCGCAAATCCGATCAGAAACATAACCGTATTGAACAGCAGTACAAACACGGAGACGGAACAACCCATCATGTGGTGCACAAACAGCGCAATTCCCGTCGTTCCGCCGGTAATCAGTCCTCCCGGCACAATGAACATTGCCACACCGAATGCATACAGGCAGTTCCCCAGAATCACCACGCACGTCTCGAGCACTCTTTTCCAAAATTCATTCATCTTTCCTGTCTCCTCTGATCAGATTTCTTATCAGCTTATAAATACCCCGCACAACCGAGAACACAAGGAACATTACAATGAATCCGAATACACCCATCACAATGTCTGCAAATTCCATATTGCCGGTGCCTGTTACTTTCTGCCCGATCTCTATGGCAAACGTGATCACGATAATCAGTGTCAGCACATAAATCCACGCAATTACCATGACATGATCATGCTTTGTCAGCCATTTAAAAACAGGATACACGACAAAAATGAATCCCATTCCCATCATACCAATGACGAGAAAATGCAGTTCTTTATCTGTAAAATTGTATTCATACGCATCATTCAGACGAAGAATGTGGCTGTGAATCTTCGCAATCCATTCCACAATCCAGTACAGCAGCTCTTTCATAATTACCTCCTGCTTCTAGTTTTTGGAATAAGATTACTACGAATCTCAGCCACATGCAAGTCAGCGTATTAGCGGAATAAAATCTCAGCACAGTGTATTTTTGTACACCGTTCCCCCTTTCATAATCAGGCGCAGATGATCGGTGTCTGCAAGAACCGATACACTTTTTGTCGGATCTCCATCCACCAGAAGCAGATCTGCATAGGATCCCGCCTCCAGCACACCGATCTTTCCCTTCGGGTAAGGATTCTGGTAGGTCGTAAGTGCAAACACCTCGTTTGCAGTGCCCGTCAAAGCCCTCAGCGCCCGCATTGTGCCGAAGCGCTTTTCGTAATACCGGATATCCTCGCTCTGCTCCACCTGATAATCCGGTCTCGTGATCATCATATCCGTTCCGAACAAAAGCCTGATATCCTCATGCCGGTTTAAGATCTCGGTAGCCATCGCCTCCGCACAGCACACCATCTCGTCTTTCGGCGGCATGTTCTCTACACCGAGCATGTCCTCATACTTTTTAAACTGAGGCATGGGATTTAAAAATGCTCCTGCCGCCGCCACCTGCTCTGCCGCCGTCTCGTCGATGAGATGTGCGTGCTCGAGACTCCGCACGCCCGCTCCCAGCGCGCGCAGGATCGCCTTCGGCGTATACAGATGCGCCATGACGTAGGTTCCGTAATCTGCTGCCACATCGCAGGCGGCTTTCATCTCCTCCGCTGTAAACTGTACGGTCTCAATCGGGTCACAGCTGGACATGCAGCCGCCGCCCGCCATCAGTTTGATGTGGGATGCACCGCGGTAGAACTGCTCGCGCACTGCCCGGATGATCTCCGGCACCCCGTCCGCCAAAACGGTGCTGGACGGATGCCTGTACTGGATGTCGCGATAGGTATGCGCATACTCCGAATCTCCATGCCCGCACGTCTGGCTGATGTAGGCACCGCAGGGATAGATGCGCGGTCCCGGAAGCACACCCTCGTCAAACGCCAGCTTTAATCCCTCGCTCACACTTCCCGCATCACGTAACGTGGTAAACCCGGCCATCAGCGCATCCTTACATTTTGCGACGGTCAGCACCGTGGCGTAATCCACCGGGAATTCTCCCTTTGCGAACAGACATCCCATGTGAACATGCGCGTCCGTCATTCCCGGCATCGCCACCATGCCCGTGCCGTCAAATACCTCGTCAAAATTTTCTTCCGATACTTCATCCGCAGTAATCTCTGTGACAATATCGTCCTCAATGACAATCTTTTTCCCTTGCGCCAGCCCGCTGCTGTGCCCATCGAATACCGCTGCGTTTTTGATCAGTTTTTTTCTGTGTTTTTCCATGCCTTATCCTCTGTGGGACTGTGCAGCCTTACGCACACTGCCCGTCTTATGAAAATTTATCACGCACCACTTCCGCCAACAGTCTCGCTGTCATATCGACTCCCAGAGTTGCACTGTTGACCATCAGATCCATATGGTTCATATCGTTCGGCAGATACCCCGCATACCGCATATGATAGGCATCTCTCGCCTTGTCCACATCGCGGATCATCCGCTTCGCCGCCTTTGTGTCCATGCCGAGATCATTGACACAGTTGACAATGCGGTCTTCGTACGGCGCATAGATAAAAATTCTGATCAGATGATCGCAATCCTCCAGAATTGCGTCCGCGCATCTGCCGACAATGATGCAGGATTCCTTCACGGCAAGTTTTTTTATCATCTCGCTCTCCGTCTTAAACAGGGCATCCTGCGTCGCCGTGGTTCCGCTGCCGAGTGGGAAACTCATGAACAGATACTTTGCCGACTCCTCCAGATTGCTCGCTTCCTTTAACGGAATGTTGTGAACTTTGGACGCCTCCTCCACAATATCTCTGTCGTAGTATTCAATTTCCAGAAGTTCTGCCAGTTTCTTTGCAATCGGTCTTCCCAGACTTCCAAATTGTCTTGAAATTGAAATCACATATTTCTGCATATCTTTCTCTCCTCTCCGTCTTCGCACACGGCTATGACTCTTCCTTTAAAATACGTTTTAAGAATTTTCTGGTTGCCTCCTCCTTCGGATGGTCAAAGATCTCCTCCGGCGTTCCTTTTTCCACAACCACACCGTCTGCCATAAAAATAACCTGGCTTGCCACTTCTCTTGCAAACTGCATCTCATGTGTTACCACAATCATTGTGACTCCCTGTTTTGCGAACTGTTTCATGACATTTAACACCTCTCCCACCAGCTCCGGATCGAGTGCGGACGTCGGCTCATCGAAAAGAATGACCTCTGGATTCGCTGCCATTGCCCGTGCAATTCCGACACGCTGCTGCATGCCGCCGGATAGCTGTGCCGGGTAGTAATCGTACTTTCCTGCAAGACCGACCTTGTCTAAAAGTTCTTTTCCGATCTTCTCCGCCTCTTCCTTTTTCATATGGCGTCCCACGGTAAGCCCCAGCGTCACATTAGAAAGAACCGTCTTGTTCACGAAGAGATTGTAATTCTGAAAAACGAAGGAAGTATTTCTCCGAATCTCCAGCTTTTCTTTATTTTTTACATTTTTTAAGTTATATTCTCTTCCGTTTAAGACCATCGAGCCTTCATCCGGTTTTTCCAGAAGATTCAGGCAGCGCAAAAAGGTGGTCTTACCGGAACCGCTCGGTCCGAGTATGACAATGACGTCCCCTTTCTGTACATCAAGATCGATTCCTCTTAAAATCACGTTATCTCCAAAAACCTTTTTTACATTTCTCACTTCTAATACTGCCATAGCCCTGTTTCCTTCCTATTATAATAATGTACGATGCCGTACCGCATCTCAGCCTGCCAGTGTCTTAACGCTCTTTGAAAATTTCCGTTCCACATAGTGGCTCAGCCGCTCTAACACAATTCCGATGCCCCAGAATACCAGGGCTGCCGCCACATACGCCTCCAGGTAAGAGTACGCCGCACTTGCCGCGTTGATGGAATCCGTCAGAATATCTGACACTCCGATGACCGACACTAACGCCGTTCCCTTTACCAGAGAGAGAATATCGTTCGTGAGCGGCGGAATGACCGCCCGCACCGCCTGCGGCACAATCACATGGAAAAAGGTCTGTGCTTTTGTCAGTCCCGAGGCATATCCCGCTTCATACTGTCCCTTGTCCACGGAGATCAGACCGCTTCTTATGATTTCCGAGATGCTGGCAAGACTGCAGAATACCAGGGCCGCAATCGCCACGTACATCAGACTGACATCCTTGATCGTCTTTTGTGAATGAAAAAATGCTGCGATACTGGAAAACTGCGTCGTCCAGATCAGGTAAAAGATGAGCAGAACCAGATTCATTGGAAACGCTTTGCTCAGTGCCATAAGCACATCCATAACCGACTTTAACACCGGCACTTTATAGACTCTCACCATTGCGCACCAAGGAAATCTTAGATTATGTCACATCGGAATTCTGTGAGATCGGCGTTCTGCTGAAAAACCGCGAGAACCGCGTTCTCGACTGGGAGATGGAACAGCAGGAACTTGAGTTTCATCTGCTGGCAACCATGCGCCCCAAAGTCTATGTTCCCAAGCAGCATCCGCTCGCCGGCAGGACGAAGGTATCGATGGAAGACCTGGCTCCCTATATCTACAGCCACTATTTTCAGGGCATTGACAGTTCCAGGGACCGCTTCTTCTCCGAGGAGCTGGTGGAGAATACCGTCGCCAAAAAGACGATCTCCATCACGGACGAGATGGCGGACGCCAGCATCGGCATGGCGTTAAACACTTACACCATCGGTTCCGGCATGTCCGGGGAAAACCTGCTGGAAGAAGATTACGCCGTCATGAATCTGGACACGCATCAGAGGATTGAGCTTGGCTGGATCTCCCGCAGGGATCACGAACTCAGCAGCTTCGGCAAGCGTTTCCTGGCTCTGCTGGCAGAAAAACTCAACTCCATGCAGTTGGATTAGCGAATGGGTAATCTTTGGACACGTTTTTGTGTAATAGGAACGAAGTTTCCTATTACACGAAAAAGGGACAGGGGGCGCACAGCACTTCGTGCTGTGCAGCTCCCTGTCCCTTTTCTCCTGTCATCTGCAGGCGTATCGCTTAGTAAACATGCTTTTTCGACTTGTGGGCTTCTCTCGCTTCCTCGACCGCCTCATGGTCTGCCATATTCACCTTTGCTGCTACTTTTTTCTTCTTCAACGGATGTTTTGGATTCTTATCTGACATGATCATACGCTTCCTTTCTCTCTGTCATCCTTATCCTTCAATCGCAATGTATTTCTTCTGCTCTACTGCAGGCTTTGCTTCCTTCTTCGGAACAACCAGCGTTAAGATACCGTGCTTGAACTCAGCCTTGATATCCTCCTCGGTTACGCCCTCGCCCACATAGAAGCTCCGGCTGCAGGCACCTGCATAACGCTCTCTGCGGATGTAACGTCCGGATTCTTTCTCCTTCTCGTCCTGATCCAGTCCCTTGGCGGCACTGATGGTCAGATATCCGTCATCCAGCTCTACGGTAATCTCATCCTTCTTGAAGCCCGGAAGATCAACTTCCATCTTGTAGCCATCCTTCATCTCCTGAATATCTGTCTTCATCAGGTTACCGGCTCTTCTGCCGTACAGCTTCTTGTCAACCTTGCGCAAATCTCTGTCATCGAAAAATGGGAAATCATCAAACCAGTCATCAAATAAGTTCTCTCCAAAAATACTAGGTGTTAACATAAGTCATCTCTCCTTTTCTACTTCGTACCTGCCTTCGGCAGATACACTCATGCTGTTTCCTTGTTTCTTTGGAACCGGGATGTTCTGGGAACTCATAGAACTCATTTCCTGTTCTCCTTTTGTTCCTCTCCTTTGTTCTGACTATGTTATAACACCGTTTATTAGCACTGTCAAGTGTTGAGTGCTAATTTTCTGTGAACTTTTTGTGAAATCCTGTAATTGCTTGATTTTACAGCATTTCAAGCGTTGTTATCGTCCAACTACGCATCATTTTCCTTGATTCGCCCTGTTTTCTTCCCGAAGTACCGGCATCCGGAAGATCTGCACGACGAGCGGAATTACCATGATAAACCACACGAGCGGCTCCGCCACAATGACACCGGTGTAGCCTAACATCGGCACAAGCGTGGCGGCGATCACGATTTTCCCGACCATCTCAAGCGAACTCGAAATGAGCGGCGTGATATGATCGCCCAGTCCCTGCATGGCGTTTCGGAGCACGCAGATCACCGCCGTCACATAGTAGAACAGCGTGTCGAATTTCAGGTAGTTGGTCGCATTTAAGATCACAACCTCATTCGTGCTTCCCGTCACAAGATATACCAGCCATCTGCCAATCGTGTAGCTCGCCACCGCGGAAAGCGTACACCAGATGCAGGTGTAGAAAATGCCGAGCCGGATGCCTTTTTTGACCCGGTCGATCCTGCCCGCGCCCAGATTCTGTCCACAGTAGGTCGCCATCGTCTGTCCGAAGACGCTGAACATCGTCATAAAAATCTCGGAAATTTTCCGCGCCGCCGTGTGCGCCACGATGATGTCCTGCCCCAGCTTATTGATCGCCGTCTGGAGTGTCAGCGAGCCGATATTGACCAGCGAGCTCATAAAGCCCATCGACAGACCCGACCCGAGCATGTTTTTCACCATCGCCGTATCCGCATCCCGGAAATCCTCCCGTGCAAGACGGAGCATTTCATACCGTCTTAGCATGTAGATCCAGCAGATCACAAACGCCAGAATCTGTGCAAAAACCGTGGCGGCGGCAGCTCCGCGCACACCCGCCTTTAACACCAGCACGAACAGAAGATCTCCCGCGATATTTAACGCCACCGACACTGCCAGAATCACGAGCGGCGTGACGGTATCCCCGAGCGCCCGAAGTGCTGCGGCACACGCGTCATAGAGGAATGTCGCAAGAAGTCCCGCTATGATGATAAATATGTAAGGTCCTGCCACCGGAATCAGATGCTCCGGCACATTTAAAAACCGCAGGATCGGCTGTAAAAACACCAGTCCTAGCACCGTCAGCACGACCGAGATCACCGTTCCGAGCACCAGGGAAGCGGCAAACGATTTTTTCACGCCCCGGATATCCTTCGCGCCGAACCGCTGCGCCGTGATGATGGCAAACCCGTTCGCCAGTCCGAGCAAAAAGCCGATGATGAGATTGCTGAGCGTCGTCGTTGCACCGACTGCAGCGAGCGCATCCTCCCCGAGAAAAGAGCCGACAATTCTCGTGTCGGTCACACTGTAGGTCAGCTGCAGCAGATTCCCCAGAAATATCGGCAGTGCAAACGCAAGAATCAGCGTTGACGGTTTTCCTTTTGTAAGATCTTTCATTCGACCGGTCTCTCCTTTTTCGCTACCGGCTTGCGCCGGATTCTGTGATACTGCGGGCGGAGCGTCACCTCCGACACCGCCACGCCCTCTCTCTGCCCCACGATATACGCCACCGCCTCCGCGACGTCCTGCGGCAGAAGATAGCTCTCCGTCTCCTCCCCCACCGTAAAGTCTGCATTGCGGTACAATTCCGTCTTCGTCATATCCGGGGATACCGTCGCCACGCGCACACCGTATTTTCGCGCCTCGTCAAAGAGGCTGCGCGAAAAGCTCGCAAGTCCCGCCTTTACCGCGCCGTAGGCACAGCCGTGCGGATTCGACTGCTGCGCCGTCACGGATGCGATATTGACGATGCAGCCCTTGTTTTTCTTAAACCCGCGCAGCAGCTGCTGGCTTAAAATCATCGGCACTTCCAGATCTGTGCGCACCATCTCCTGAATCTTCTTCGGGCTTAGTTCCTCGTGCAGTCCGTAGTACGCGCTGCCGGCATTGTTGACAAGCAGCGTTACCCCGGCTTCCGCCGCGATCTCCCGCACCAGCTTCAACATTTTTTCCGTGTCCAGAAGATCGCAGACCACCGCATGAAACAGCGGATTGCCTGCAGCGTCCGGAAACTGTTCCGCAAAACTGCTGCCGAACGAGCGCCCGATGCCAAACACCTCATATCCCATTTCGCACAGTCTGGCACTGATCGCCGCCCCGATCCCGGAGGACGCCCCCGTGACAATCGCCGCCTCGTTTTTTCTACACTGCTCCATGTACTCTCTCCTTATTCCTTCCACCGGAAAATCCGCTCTGCCGGAAGATAAGCGGCAAGTTTTTCCGTCATATACTGCTCCATCTCCTCCATGAGCGCCGGCGGATAATGGTACACCCCGCCGTCATTCTGGTAGGGGAACTGTACCACCGCCGAATCCGGCTCATTTTTCCGCATCTTCTTCAGATAATCCTGGGAGATACGGAAGGTTCCGACGCTGACATCCACCAGTTTTTCCAGATCCAGCGTCCCGCAGACCTGCGCGAACATCGCGTCATAGTGCTTCTTCCAGTCGCTGCAATAGATCATCGGGTCAAAACAGAGCCGAACCGAAAAGCCGTGTTCCATCGCCGCCTTCGCTCCTGCCAGCCGCCCGGCGAGCGAAGCCGTACCGTGCTCATATGCATCAATCACCTGCTGCGGCGAGATGGTAAACGCACAGATAACGCCTGCCTCCGGCCGGACCGTCTGCCACAGGCTGCCTCCGGTTCCCTTGGTTCTAAGCTCGATGCGCAGCCGCTGCCCGTCGGCATTCACCCTGCGCACAAACTCGATCCAGCGCGCCGCATAGCCGGTCAGACGCTCTAGCGCCAGCAAGTCCGTGTCGTAGGACACGCACAGGTAGACCGGGTGCGCGGCAAGTCTCTTTTCCACTTCCGCAAAAATATCCTCCAGATTGACGAACACCACCAGGTTCGCGGACGGATACATTCCCTTCAGATAGCAGTATTCACAGTCAAACACGCAGTTCATCACACAGGAGGTATAGTAAAAATGTTCATTTCCAAAACTCTGGCAGACCGGCGCGCCCGGATAAAGCAGCTCACCGTGCTTCGCCGCAAGAATCAGATTCTGCGCCGCATGCTGCCTGACATAGTCCTGCCTGCTCCGGCAGAAAACGTCCTTATAGTGATCGATGGCAATCACTTCCGCCTGCGGAAACTGCTTGAGCATCCGCTTTGTCACCGGATCATCCGCCACTTCCCGCTCCACATAGATATGGGAAAACGGCGGATTATAATAAGACCTGTTTAAGTTCTTCAAGCCGCACCTTCCCTTCCCGCCTGTCTTTGCACGGGAGCATCCCCCGCGCATACCATTCTTTCAGTTCCGCTTTCCAGTCGTATCCTGTAAGCGCCGCATACGTGATATACTGCCGCGCCGACGCCCGCATCGTCTGCGAGCAGTGCAGCACCGCAAAAAGCTGCTCCAGCACCGCCTCGTCTTCCTGCAAAATGCCGCCGCTTCTCAGCGCATCTTCCTCGTCTGCCGCCTCCCGCAGATTTGCAAGGAATGCCGCGACCGCCTTTACATGCTGCTCCAGCAGCCCCGCGAGCGTCTCCGCCGTCATTCTCTCCTGTCCCACAACTCCGAAATCCGATACCACCTTCAAAAAGAGCATCCGGTCCGGAGAAAAAAAGCGGATGCCTGCCTGATAGACGGCCGCCGCTTCCATATCATATAAAACTCCCTGTGCCGCTGTTCTTTGCAGCGGCTGCATCCCGGTTACAAGTTCTCTTTCCTTCCACGGGTGCCGGTACAGAATATCCGGATAGAACGTTTTTCCGGTCGCCTGCTCCGTGATCTTGTGACACACGTACAGGTCTCCGATCTGGGCGGCGTTTGCCTCCCCGTATCCGCTGTCTGTGTCCCGGTCTGCAGGTTCACAGCCCCTGTCCGCGCCGGCGTTTGCTGCCGCGCAGCAGCCGATATTGATGAGAAAGTCTGCCGCATCTGCTCCATCCCGCGCACAGACTGCCGCGGTCGCAGCGGCCGCGGCAATCTCTCCCACACCGGTCACAACCAGCCGGATGCCGGCGTTCTCATTGTCAAACACCTCAAACGGTGCATACGCCGTGTTCTTTTTTAATTCCAGTTCCCGGATGAGTCCGTGCGCCTCCTGATAGAGCGCCGTCACCACATAAATCATCGTCTGTCTCTAACCTTTCCAATATGCCCGGATGGCGTCTTCCACAAGATTCTCCCCGATCACAATCAGAACGTCCTGTCCGTTTGCAATCGGCTTTCGCGTGATCTCCTGCTGTGTTGCATTGATCTCAAGCCATGTGCCGTCCGGATTCTGCAAAAATCCCTTCACACGGAAAATATGTCCGCACGCCGGATCTTTTAACATCTTCTTCACCGCCGCCGTAACCGCATCCCCGTCCAGATGCATATCCAGAAAATACAGCGACTCAAACGCCTGTCCTTTCGCAAAGTCCGGCTTCTCATAGCTTGCGATGTGATAACCGCAGGAAAGAATCGCGGCAAAATCCTGATCCGGGAGCGGTTCTGCACCCTCGCACAAAATTTTCTGATCCGCCCGCTGCTTGCAGCCGAGCGCCGCAAGCGACCGCTTCAGATGCTCGATCGTATTCTGCCGCTGCTCCTCTGTCGCCGTGTCGCACTTGCTTAAAATCATACAGCCGGCGTTTGCCGCCTGCGACGCCAGCAGATACTCCGCCTCCGGCGAAAGTGTGTCCTCCAGACGCGCGTCCACCACAGCGATTACATTGCCGATCTCATACCACTGATCCAGCGGCTCCTCGTGCAGCACGTCAAAGAACTCGTCCATATCATAGATTCCCGACGGCTCCACGATCACGCGGTCATACCCGCACATTCCCATGGCGATCAGCTTGGTGCGGAATCTTCTGCGGTGTGTCTCGGGATCGCAGCCGCCGGAGATCATCTCCAGCTCGCACTGCTCCCCCTCTAACTCCTGCAGCAGCATCATATCGACATTGACCGCGCCGAAATCATTCTCCAGGATTCCGATATTCTGTCCCTGCTCCATCAGGCGTTTCGCATATTTTTTCAAAAACGTCGTCTTCCCCGATCCGAGGAAGCCCGTGATCAGATCAATTTTTACCATGGCAGTCCTCCCTATGCATCCGATCTGGAATATGCATTCTTCATCTGGCCGCTAAGTTCATATAAAACCTTGTCCAGGGTATCTGCCGTCTCCTTCTGCAGCATCTTCGCAATACTGCGGTTTGCCTCCTCGCGAAGTCTTCTGCGCATCACGGCATCCGTCTCCTTGGAGAGGAGCGCGTCGTAGTGATGGATCAGCTCGTGTCCCTTCGCCATCACATGCTCCTGATAGCGCTCGATATGGAACACCGAGCTACGGTAGGATGCGTCTGCCATCGCCGCAATCAGCCGGCTCGACCAGTAAAAGTTCTCCGTGGACACCTCGCCTGTCGTGTTCGACAGATATTCCGGCGTCTCCTCCACATCGGCATAGAACGGCACCAGCACGTTAAATGCGTTTGACGCAAATGCCAGCCATTCGATCACGCCGTTCTCCTGCTCCATCTGCGGGCGCATCTGGATCACTGCGAGAAAATCGTTCCGGTTGATGCCGATCGAGCGGTATGCACCGCGCAGGGACTTATCCCCGTAAGCGGCATACGGATCATACGGCGTTCCCTGGAAATGGGAGGACAAGACGTATTTGACGTCCTCCACCGTCACCTTTTTCTCCGGTACCATGCACCACGGAAGCTCATCCGAAACCGGTGTGAAATCCGCATGCGGTCCGTCCCACACCTTCGTGTGCGGATTCAGATAGCGCTCCATGAACCACGCACGCGGCGTGTTGTATACATGATCCGCATCGTCATGGCTGCCGAACGCGTCGCGCGGATGAAACTCGCCATCCTGTGAGAGATCCAGATGATACGTCTTTACGAATTCTTCCAGATCCGCCGAGCACATATATTCCTTCTGCTCCCCGAGGGCATCGGAAAAATCAAACCGGTCGATTCCAAGCTGGTTCGGCATGACCACATAGACATCATCCGGCACTCTGCGCGCCATCCAGTGATGTCCGCCGATTGTCTCCAGCCACCAGATCTCATCCTGATCCTGAAATGCAATGCCGTTCATCTCATAGGTGCCGTACTGCTCCAGCAGGCTTCCCAGACGTCTGACACCCTCTCTGGCGCTGCGGATATACGGAAGTACAAGACACACAAGATCTTCCTCGCCGATCCCTCCACAGATCTCCGGCTGACCATCCTCTGCCTTCTGGTATACCACCAGCGGATCTGCGCCGAGCACGCGCGGATTCGAGGTGATCGTCTCCGTCGCCGTCATGGCAACATGCGCCTCATTCACGCCGCTTGCCGCCCAGATGCCTTCCCCGTCGACCGCGTTCGGCACCGCCGTGTAGCGCATCGGCTGCTCCGGCAGCTCGATCTTCACATGTGAAATCACAGACTCATAATGTCGCGGCTGCTCCTGGGGCTGCACGACCACAAATTTCTTCGGTGTAAAATGTCCCGAACCCGAATCGTCGTTGCGCGCAATCATCGTTGATCCGTCATAGGATGCTTTTTTTCCCACTAAAATCGTTGTACAAGCCATTATCCATTCCTCCTTGGTATGTCTATCTGATTTTCCTGCCTCTTCGCCGGAAGCAGAAATTCCCGAAAGCATATTCCACATTGCATAAGAATCATAGCACTTTTCGCTCGTCTTCTACAAGTCCCATCTAGGAACCGGACGGAATCCGCACGAGGATCCGCTCCCCGCCGCGCTCTGCCATGGCAAGCACCGGCACGTGCTTTTTCCGGAGCAGATGCACCACCGGATATGCCGAAAATACATCCCCCTCGACATAAACAGCCTCCGGCCGGTACTGCAGGATCTGTTTCACATAGTCCTTGTTCCGAAGCTTCCAGTCGTTTTTTTCCATCGCCACTTCACCGTAACTGCCGTCCTGCTCCAGCCCGGGCAGCTCCGGCAGCGGGATATGATAGATCTGTGCTTGCGCCATCCCCGGCAGTTCTCTTAAAAGTTCGTCCGCCGCATCGCCGCCGCCCACGTTTACAAGCGCCTTCTCATCCTTGAAGCTGTCCAGACTGATCCGGCATGCCTCCACCGCATCGGAAAGTTCCCCGACCGTCATGAGAAATCCGCCCTTATGGCAGAAAACGGCGCTCTTTAATCCCGATGCCTCCGCCAGTTCTTCCTTTTCCAGTCCGAGCCAGCGTTCCGGGAAGCTGCACTTATAATGGAGAGAATACTCCCGCTTCTGCGGCTGGATGCAGTATCCGCCCCGGTTCGACGGGAAAATCACAAACGCAATCCCGGTCTCCGACAGGCGTTTCTGGCACGGAATAAAATAGGGCAATATCAGAATCGCGGCATCGCGCTCCGCCGTCTCCCCGGACGTTACGGCACGCTCATGCGCCGCCAGCACCTCCTCGATCTGACGGTCGGCGCGCTCATTTCCACGGTAGCGCTCGAATTTATTTTCAAGAATCATGCCCGCCACACTGACTGCCTGAAAAAAGGCGGCGTCGCTTCCGCCCTGCGCATCCCATGCCGGGTTAAAATTACCGATGAGCGTCGCCAGCTCGTTTTTCTCCCCGGTGTTGTCGTTGTTGTCCAACGGCTGTACAAACGCCTCGTCAAATTCCGCTGCCAGCTCCTCCCCGAGGATTGCTTCCCCGAGTTCTTCCCACAGCAGCCCGAACGCCGCATAGGGCACGCCGTTCTCCCGCACCCGGCTGTCTTTCTGATGATGGTCGTACCGTCCTCTTCCGATGTCAAACACGATCCCGTCAAAATCCTCCGGCACCCTGTTGCCTCGCGCAATTACAATCTCCGGATTCAGGTAAAGCAGCAACGCCGCGGAAAACACATCGTCTGCATGAAATTTCCCTCCGTGTGTAAACGCCGCCGCATCTTTTCTCTGAATCTGTTCCAGTAAGTCTTCCGTCATTCTTTTTCTCCCTCATTCGCTTCTTCCATCACAACACGCGCCTCCGGCGCACTGCCCGCCTCCACATAATCGAACCGGATCACCGCCTGCTGCCAGTTCACGCTGACTCTGGCGCTTTTTCCCCGCTCCCTGCCGGCCGCGGAAATCTGTTCTAACAGTTCCCCCAAGACCTCCCTGGTGAGATACCCGCCCCTCCAGTGAAAGGTAAACGTTTTTCCTTTTTTTGCTGTCTGAAGCGCACGTTTATAGACATCCTCCACCTTCGTGAAGGAAAGCTTTTTCTCCCGATAATAAAAATGCTGTGCATCCGTACATTCCGGCACAGGCGCGATCAGGGGCTGATGATCCCGGAATACGCTCTTGTCGCAGAGATTGAAATAATCGTACCGGATCTGTGCTCCCGCACCGAGCGTGTTGTCAAATGTGGCATCCAGATGATAATACTGCCCGCCGATTTTTACAATGTTCCACGTATGGCGGTATTTGATCCCCTTCTCTGGGCAGTTTCCGCACAGAGCAATCACGCACCAAATGCCAAGCGCATTGCAAAGCACCTTTACTGACTTTGCGATTCCCTCACAGACGCCCACACCCTGTCCGAGAGGACCTATGATCTCATGGGAATACGGCTTTTTCAGCTTATCGTAGTGCACGTTTTCGCAGATAAAGTCATGGACGTATTTTTCCTTCTCCCACTCGGAGAGATTCTGCGCCGCGCGCGCCAGTTTTTCCACCCGCGCCTTCATCGCCTTCTGGTGCTCTCTGATCTTGCCTTTTTCAAAGAGGTATTCCGGCAGGAACACAAGGTTCGCCGACTCCGGATAATACCGGTACTTGTAGCCGGTCGCCCAGAAAATCTCCGGATGATCCAGCCGCAGCAGGAAAAATACCTGATAGAGATCCTCCGCCTCAAGGCGCGGCATCGGAATGGAATCCTCCAACGCCAATAGTCCCTGCAGCATCGCATGATATGCCGCCTGCTTTGTTTTGTCCATTTTGCTGTAATAATATGCTTCCATCGTTGTCTCCGTGTAGTTATATGGGCAGGGCTATGATCTGGATTTCCTGTTGGATTCCGGAATCAGCCTTCCTGTCCGGCGAGCGCCTGGCTTCTCCGGTGCACTCTCCGTCTCACAAAGTAAAAGCAGACGACTTGTAAAATAATGGTGATAATCCATGACGCCGGATAAGAAATAAACAGAATCGCCAGTGATCTGTGATATGGGAAAATGCCAAAGATCCACACCACTCTCGTGCCGACCGTTCCGATGACCGACAACACCATCGGCACCGCAGAATATCCCATGCCGCGCAGCGCCCCCGGGAACAAATCCATCCAGCCGCAAAGAAAATAGGTGATCGTCGTGTATGCAAGGATCTCCATACCGCACGCAATTACCTCGGCATCCTCCGTGTAGATCTGTAAAATCTCCGGTCCGAACCCATAGCAGATGCATCCCAAAACTACAGCGACCACGACCGATAAGATCATGCAGTCTGCCAGCACACGATCCATGCGCTTTAATTTTCCAACGCCGTAATTCTGGCTGGTAAAGCTCATGCACGCCTGTGTGATGGAGTTCACCGAGACATACAAGAAGCCGAGCAGATTGTTTGCCGCCGTGTAGCCTGCCATCGCCGTCGACCCGAACGAATTCACCGAAGACTGCAGGAGCACATTGGAAAAGTTAATGACCGTGCTCTGGATTCCCGCCGGAACGCCGACTGAAAAGATCTGCTTCAAGTAGTACCCTTTCATGCCAAGCTCGGAAAACCGCAGCCGGTAACTGCTCTCCGACCGGCAGAGGCACCGCAGCACCAGCACACAGGAAATCATCTGTGAGATAACCGTGGCGATCGCCACACCGGCAACGCCGAGCTTGAATACAATGACCAGCACCATATTCAAGCACGCGTTGATGACTCCCGCAATCATCAAAAACAGCAGCGGACGCTTCGTGTCCCCGACGGCGCGCAGGATCGCCGCGCCATAATTGTAGAGCATGAAAAACGGCATTCCCAGAAAATAAATCCGCATATAAAGTGCCGACAGCCCGATGACGTCGTCCGGCGTCCCCATCAGCGCCAGCGCTCCCTTGGAAAAAACAAGTCCCACCAGCGCCATGACAATTCCGCTGACCAGCGCCAGGGTTATCGCGGTATGTACGGTCTCAGACACCTCTTTCTCACGCCCCGCCGCATAGAAACGCGCCGTCAGTACATTTGCCCCCAGCGAAATTCCGATAAACAGATTCGTGAACACGTTGATGAGCGCACTGGTCGATCCCACCGCCGCCAGCGCCTGGCTGCCGGAAAACCTGCCCACCACGATAATATCTACCGCATTGAACATCAGCTGTAAAATACCCGACAGCATGAGCGGCAGCGAGAAGGAAATCAATTTGTCCATAATCGTTCCGTTGCACATATCGATCTCGTATTTATTCTTTTTTGCCGTTGTCTGTTCCATCTCTGTCACCGCTCCTGTTCTGTGTCTTATCTGTTTCATCCACTTCCCGTTCTATCTTTTCTTAAATCCAGTTAAAGTCTCCGCCGGTAATCGCAAGGCTTAAGAGCGCATCCATTTTCGCCACTTCCTCCTCGCCCTCGATTTTCTGCAGAAGCACTGCCGTATCTGTCACGTCCGCAAGCGTTTCATCCGGCCCGATCTCATAATCAATCTCCGATGCACAATCCGGACAGGGAATCCGCTTCATCGTCTGCAAGGACAGAAACCGATTCCCGCACTTTTTACATTCATAATATCCACACTGCTTTGTGCCATCCGGTACATAATACATGGTAAAACCTCCTTTTGCCTGTCACTATCTACCCTATTTTAGCATGATGGCTTTTAAAACACAAATGCAGGGTATGTCTTGAAGCAAGACATACCCTGCATGGAGGAAGCTAATTTTATTGTAGGTATATTTTTTGCGGTGCATGTCCGAAATTCAGGTTGCAAAAGCTTGGAAGGTGGGGTTATCTATGACCTCGAGCAAAAGTTCCTTAAAAAATTCTAGTGCCATTTTTCTTTACCATTTTATTTACCACCTGTATCCCTTACTTATATTGATACTTTTGTTCTCGTTTACGAAAAGCGTCCTCTCCCCCTTCCATAATTTCGCAAATACCTTCCCTAATAATTTTTTCTTCAATACATCCTGTTTTTTTATTTTTCCTAAAGGTAACTTTCCCCTCATTATTACGCTCCAAAACAATAATTCCTTCTGCATCGCCCAAGACGGGAATATTAGGATTATGTGTAACAATAATAATTTGGCGTTTATTCTTCATTTTCCTTATAGATTTTACAACAAGTGAATATATTAAACTATTATCTAAATCATCTTCTGGTTGATCAATAATCAATGGATTCTCACCACTATTCAAAATAAATGCCAGTATAGCTGCACTCTTCTGACCAGGTGAGCCTTCATTAATATCAATTGATCCATTCTCATCTATTATCTTAATTTGTAATTTATCCTCCGGGAACACCTTAACCATTGAACTTAATGTATCGTTGTTGTATTTATCTTTCCAAAGCTTAGCAAATCGCATATCCGCCAGTGGTCCAAGCACATCTTCTATATTACCTGTATCAGTCATCAACATAAACTTTAAAAGGGCTTTATATCCCTTCCAATCACTGTTCGCAGATAAAGATTGTTCTACCAACTTTTGAAAATCGTTGTCAAAAGTTCCCTCTTTTCCAAGTTCCTTCTGTAAGTTTGCCTTCCATCTTGACAAATGCCCTAACGGAATAACTTTAATAGAAATACTCTCTAAATTTAGTTCATCAATTACATCCTGTCTCTTTTGGGATAGTTCAAGCCGTTTATCAACAAAAACATTTATGCTTTCCTCTATTTTCTTTTCTACATTTTCTTGTTCCTTCAGCAACAATACCAATTCATTATATCTTTGTGTATTTTTTTGGAGCTGATCTTGAATACCATTAATATCTTCCCCTCCAGTATTTCTAACTTCTTCTAACGCACTCAAATATTTATTATGCGCTTCCTCTCGCCTCGCATAAGTAGGCGATACTTCATATGCTTTTTCCATCGATTCAATAGCATCTCTTTTTTGATTCAACACATCAATAAGGCTTTGATTGATATCTGCCAATTTTTTAAACATCTCGATCTCAATTACGTTTTCTTCCGTTTTATCGAGTTCACCAATACGTGACTCTAATTCCCTTCTTTGGTCTTCAAAACCAGCAATGGCCCCATTTACTTTACCTAATTCTGAAACAAATGTTTTTTCAATATTGTTTATTTTGTTATCAACAGTCTCAAAATCTCTTCTGGCTTTTTCAATTCCACTTGTAGTTCAGTATTATCATCAACTTGAATCACATCACGCAAATTTGCCAAATCTCGTCTCAACAAATCTATAGCTTTTTTGCTTATTTGTTCTTTCATTGTCTTTTTCAAAAAGTCTTTATTAATTTCACTAATTATATAGCCATTTCTTTTTACATCAGAACTCATTTTTATCATTAATATACTTTTTGTGCATTGTATAAAGAGCATAACGAACAATATAAAATACCCAACTCGTCTATATACTTGTATATCAAATCATTAACATTGACTGTCTATTTTTCGCTTAGCCCTTTTGTAAAAGGAGCATCACTTTCAAGTAAACTTCTATCTACTGGAATATTTCCAACAATATCTCTTAACAAACTGACAACCGCTACCTTATCACCTTTACTTAACTTTCTGACATATTGCATGACAATCTCCTCCTTATTTCTGTCCTTTCTATCTTCCTATCATTACTCCGTTCTTAAATAGAGCCAGACTAGAGCCATTTGATAAAGCAAATGCCGGAAGCCCGCATAAATACAGGCTTTCGGCATTTTAATCTGTTATTCAAACTCGGCAAATTGTGGTTTGGGCTTAAGCTATTTTGTTTATGTTATGTTTGAAATACGCCGATATTTTACTCTGTCTACACACTTTATTTTGACTTACTGATTTTCTGTTGCCAAAGTGTTGCCACGACTTATAAAGCCAAATTCGTCGAACAAAACAATATTCTCTGACACAAAATGAATAATCCCTATGATTTCTTTCTCAGTTCAATAACTTCCTGTATCATATTAATTATCCATGGCTCATTTATCGAATACTTCTCCATAAGCAATTTCAATATTCTTTATATATTCCTTCTCAATACTTCTCCCCTGATTGTCATAAATCTCCAAGTTGACATAGTCTTTGATATCTGAAACACTCTCCTTCAAATCCCTGACAACATGATAATTGGTAATAACAATATATGAATTTTTATCCTTGCCTTTGCAAGGAAATATAATTCCACTACCATGTCGGCTATATGTTTCAATAAATACAAGATTTTTCATCATATGCTATACACCTATTTCCGATTTCTTTTCTATTCTATGAACCAAATCTGTAGGTTCTGTACATTCATAATCGGTACTGGTATAAATCTTACACCCACGTTCGAATAACCCTTTAATAATATCTCTATCCGGATGCTTGTTTTCTCCAGTTTGCCCTTTCTTAATTGTAACTCCATACTGTTTACAAGAAAATGTATCTACAAATTTCTCAATTCCTTCATTATTATTTTTTGCACCATGGTGAGATAGTTTTATATAGTCAATATGTTCCACGCCCTTGAATTCCTTCAGTATCTCATACACCTCTTTCACAATCCCATCCCCCATCATAAGCACCTTTTTTTTATTGAACTCTAATAAAAAAGAAATTGAACTTTGATTTTTTAAGTTACTATCCTCTTTTACTTTGGCAGAGCTTTCTGTTACATTTTTCCAATTTCTCATAAGCTTTTTCAATGTGTCAATATCAGGGGAAAGCATAGTAATATATACATGGTCATTCTCCAACATATCAGCACTCATTAAACCTCGTTGTACTTTTGATAAAATATGTACGGGAAGCTCTTCTTTTTGTCTTCGACGCTCAATCACTTTATTTTCCCTATTATAATTTCTAGCATAGCTTTTTATCAGCATTTTTTGTGATAACCGACGTCTTATTTCCTCATACAACTTATTTCCTTTGTCATATGTGATAAGCGTCTCATCATATTTATTATATATAATGAATACATTATTCAAAAAATCATAAGTATCATAATACTCCAGCAAATCTATGACTCCTACAATATGATCATTATCCACATGTGTAACCACAATACCGTTTAATTGCTGTCCATTCAAAGCATTCTTTAAATCCTCTAACACATTCGCTTTTCCGCAGTCAACCACCAAATTGAAATATTTTCCTGTTGCATTGGAAACCTTAATTAAAAAAAATCCCCCTGACCAATATCAAAACTCTTTACTACTATTCCCATTATGAATCCTCCTTTCCGTCTTTATCTATACGCACTAAATTTAATTTTACCACTAATCTTTATTATTCTCTTGCTTCATCCGGCAACAAAATCTCCATTCATAAACATAATTTTGAAATAATATATGTACTGGCAGATAATCTGCGGACTATCTGCCAGTTAAAATAATCTGTATAAAATTGTAAATTATTCAAACTCTTCCCAAAGGAAGTATCATCAAATCAAAAATGCTGATTTTATGCGGCATTCCACCGCATCTGTTTCATCTAATGTTACTCTTTTCATATCGTTTTCAAAAACTTTAGTAGCAAATTAGTTGCAATTATTCAATCATGCATCTGCGAAATCCATGGCAGATATAATCTACTTTTACTACTAAAAACGAAAGGAGCTTTACCATGAGTAACCAACACAAACACCCAACTATAAGTTTTAGAGTTTCTGATGCTGAACGTAAACAAATCGAGGCTCGCATCGCTGCCAGTGGAATGATGAAGAAAGATTACTTCGTCCGTTCTTGCATATATAACCGCATCTGCGTTGTCGGTAAGAAAGAAACTATCTATCCGCTTGTACAGACTGTCAATGCTTTATATCTTCAATTACTTGAAATGCAGAAAGCATTTGTTAGATATTATCAGGATCATAATTCCGATAATCTACCTACCAGCAATGAAATCGCAGTGCTGCAGACCAGCTATAATAATATGCTTACAGCCATCATTGAGCTACTTGATGGTGCTAAGTATCTCTGGGAAGGTGGTACTCACAATGAACCATAACCTTATTTATCTGTTTGGTATGTATGAACCTGACACAGATTCCATTGTTGTATATGCAAATGACAGTATCCCATTCATAATCAATTGCCAGAAGTGTAATTCATCTGTCATTCTTGATAATCCTGATGATATTGTATATCTTTACAGGCTTGCTCAAGATGCTCCTCTGCTGTATGCAGAACTTGCTTTCAAAGCAGATGGCTTGCAAGGATATGTAGATGCTATAAATGAATTCAATTAATCCGACATATGCGTTCTGTATCTAAAGTTACTCTTCGAGTTTCTTTCGAGTTTTTCAAAAATGCACTCGAAATAAAACTCGAAGTGCTAAAGTCTCACATAATATGATTTATTCCCTCTTGTATGGGTATTATATCGTACGCATTCCACTTTGTCGAAGTCAATATTTATGACATTTGACTACTTTGCTGTATTAAAAATAAAATATATGGCAATATTCCGATTGTCATTATAATACTTATAGCAATCAAAATAATTCCTGATTTTATATGTTTACCACCTTCTTTTGATTTTCCACATGTCCACTTTAAAAGCAGCCTCCAAAACTTCTGCCCTTTCTTTTCCATTGTTACATTAAGAATAGCAATAATATACAAGTCAGACCAAACTATATATATTAAAAATAAGCCTATAAAAAATAAGCCAACCATCTGAAACATCGCATACTGTCCAGAACGATTAGTAAAGTATGCTTGTATAGGACCATTTGCTATTATTTGTTGTTTTAGATAATCAAAATCAATTTTGCTATTATAAATAGGACTACTAATAATCCCTATCAGTATTGGTATCAAACTCACAGATACCATATTAAAAATTCCTATTTGTTTTAAATTCTTATCATACAAAATTCCATTCTTCTTTCCCTTGTAATATATCATACAGGTTAATAACTCTATCAACAAGGATATAACAACACCCCCCAGTAAAATCTGCCAACGATATTGTACATACAAACCCATTGCAAAGATTAGTGCCAATCCCCCAATTACCCTAGTAGCATCATCCGACTCTCTACTTTTTCCATTTGGATTCTGATTATAATTATTAGATTTATTTTCAATTATTATTTGCTTTTCAACCATTTTGGTTTCGTTATTTTGATTTGCATTAACCATTCCATTATCAGTACTTATATTAACTTGTCCACCAGAAACAATAACCTGTATAATAGTCTTTGAACTACTATTTTTATTTTCTTCCAAAACATATCCTCCATTAGTAATTCTCATACAGTTGTATAAATAAAAGAACAATTTATAAACTTATACTTTTGTCTTATCATAAATCCATTCTATGTCTAGTTGATTTTTTAGAAAAATCCACCAAATCATATATAGTATGTGTACCTTTTAAATTCCTCGGCGAAAACGTACAGCAAGGACGCCGAAAAACTTAAAGTGAAACTATATATAATTTCTTGAATTTTGCTATCATATTTAGTTTCATTTAACGGATTCCATTTTGCACAAATAATAAAATTGTACGATATCAAATATCTTATACGAATACAAGCCTGATGCACAATATCTATTACCTTTCTATCTATAACAGTTGCACCATCATCATATTCAGCTCTTGCTATTAAATGACCATCAAAAATTGCATACTCTTCAAAGCAACTTCCAATTTGCTCCACCCAATAATCTATTTACTCTTGAGTCATTTCTTCAAATAATCCTGAAGGTTCTTCTGGATTTGTTTCAACATATACAAATTCTTATAACATGTCGAAGATGAATATACAACCATTTTCTTTACATTCAACTGTTTTTCATCCATAAAAAACTTACACTATCCAATCTTTCAAATGATAAAACCTCTTTGCTACTGTTTCCTCTCAACCACCATATTGGGTCAGTCATATTTTCTTTATTCTTATTTAAAGAATTTCGCAATAATATTTCTAATTTGTCAACACATTCCTTAGGATTATTAAATTCTTTCACTCCACTTACCCCCAGCAAATGCTTTTCCAAATCTATATTCAAAAAAGGATTTGGCAAGTCAAAATCATCTATATCCATAGTATTATTTGAAGTGCTTTTTTCAACAATATCTTTCTAATCTTCTCCAAGAATATTACTCAACAATTCGCCATATCCTATATTGAAATCTGTCAAATCCGCATACATTCTAGATGCCAGATAATTTGGAAGATATGGTTTTCCATCCTCATCATATTCATTAACTACTGGAATAAATTTTTCTTGTTTGACATTACCATATAATTGAGGTGTTATAATTGCTGCCTCATCTCCAACGCCTCCACTTCGACTGTCTGCTTTATGTTTATATGATTTGTTGCAAATAATCAAAACCTTATCTATTGTTTCATCTACTGCAATTCTTTCCATAAAAGTATATTTATCATGCCCTAATCTTAAATCCTTATAATCTATAACAACCTCCACTCCATCTTGTTCTAATTTCTGTGCTAATTTTCTTACCCATTCTTTATTACTTTCTGGCACCCATGAATATGAAATGAATACTTTCTTACCTGTTTCACTTGTACTTTCATTTCTTTGATAAACCTTATCCATTGGAACATCTATTTTCTTTCGCTCCTTTTGAGGTTCTGTATTACCCATAACAGCATCAATTTTCCCATTATCTTTTGCTATGTTTACCTGTCCTCCTGATACGTTAAATATAACAGCTGAATTTTTCTCTTTTACATCATCAAAATATGTAATTCCATCTAAGATTAAATTAATAGAAATATCACCTTCCAAATCAATTACCTGACTTTTACTTGTTAGGCAATTATTCCTTACCAAATCATCAAGTATATCATAAATTGCAGTTTCAATACTTGGTATATCATTAAAATATTGGAAATTCAATTCAAAATTATTTTTACCTATATTATTTCTATAATCTAGTATCTTTTTTAAAAACATTTCACTATCTTTTCGCATATCCATTCACCACTATTTAATATACTGTATGATTAATTCCTGCAGTTTCTGTAAATTGTTTGCCAAAACTGGAACACCATTTGCAATCGTCATCATCGGAGCTATTAATGTTATGCAATTTCTCAATCGACTTATTATAGGCTCTGGTTTTGTTAATTCTTCCTTAGCCATTTCCACAACATCTATAATTTCATCCGCTTCTTCTTTCTTTACTCCTAACAAATTATCTTTTATTGCTTTTATAATTACATCCAATTCATTTTCACTTATACCATTATTCTGTGTGGCATTAATATTTGCATTATCCTTTGCAAAATTAACTTGTCCTCCTGTTATATTAAATATTACACCATTTCTATTCTCCATCTTTTCATTTTTCCTTTCTTCTAACATTCTATATTCATCTTGTGTATCTCTTGGCATTAATTCAACATATTTTTCTATATTTATATGTAAGTATTTCTCCAATATCTTAGAATTTCTTTTATATACCGTTTTCTGAAATGCAAAAATAAATGTACGCAAATATCCATACATCTATTTTCACAACATGCGAAACATCGCTATATAATGTTTCGTTTTTCTCAAATAAGTTAGTAAGTTTTTCATTTCCAAATTCTTTTATAATCTGCTTAATTGCTAATGCTACATCCCCCTTTAAATTGAATGGTATGTCAAGCTGGCATTGAAAGAAAACGGATTGCAGGATTATGTGGATACTATGAATTGATTTAACCTAAGTTAATTACTAATCACTGCTTGTCCTATTATCTAAACTCGGTAATTGGACATGCTTTTCCAAACAATATAACTATTTTTCTACTTTTTCTTTCTAACAAATAATGGTATTCCAATTTCCAAGATATGTACCAAAATAATAATTCCCCATTTATATATCTGAGAATTATCAATTCCAGAAATCCATGTACTTAGACACAGTAAAGGACTCATATAACCTATCATGGTCACACACTCTACTACTTTCTCCGTCTTTTCGGGTACATACTCTCCCTTGCTTTTTATTTGCCTTAATGCATCCTTTTCTATCTGTTTTATTGCTTTTTTTACAAGCATATCAAGAAGTTTTAACATAATAGCAAAGGATATCAACCCTCCACCAATATAAACAAACAACCTTATGATACCATTTGATATTAACTGTGTTATATCTTTTAGCAATTCTAGAAAAACTGATTGTTCAACAAGGCATACTACAACATAAATACTAGAATATCTGGTATTCTTTAATGCATTTACTTCTTTTCCCACCTTATCTGAAAATTTCTTCTTATTCTTTTCTAGCTCTTTCTTATTTTTTACATACTCATTAACACTTGCCCCATCAATAATATCTTTCACTTTTTTGCAAATAGATAAATTCAAAAAATCATCCTTACGTCTATCTGCCAATCTAAATTTTTCATTCCATTTTTTAGAAACTTCTGACAATACAATAACTTTTTCAATTGAATAATCCTCGAAATACACTATGTTGTCATCAGTATAATTTTTTTCGTATTGCGCTTAAACGCATCCGCAATTTTCACAGTACATTTATCTGGTGACTCTATAAAATCATATGAAGAAACTATTTCATACACATAATCTTGAAATAATTATAATCTGGTGGAAAATCATCTGCTACCACTTCTCCGTCATCATCTCTTATTGTACATGGTTTAGGATTTACACCATTCTCTCAACTTATAGTCATAATATGCCATAAGACAGCTCGTATCTGCACCTTCTTTACTATATCTACATACATCTCTATAAACGCTTAACAATTCTAGTAACTTATTTCTTTCCTTTTTTCGAAGATATTTAAGAGCATAAGAAGAATTGATTTCAAAAAATGCTTCATAGTCCCTACGTGTATAATATCTTTGATTCAACAATTTAACAATAGGAAATATAATCGTCATCAATACACTTTCGCGATTTGCATTGTCATAATATCTTTTTGATATTAACAATGATGCAATCGCAGAAATGAAAATAGCCATTGCATTTTGATATAGCCAATTAACAATTTGTATTCCCATTATTTTTTTCCTTCCTTTATCGCATATTTCTTATTGTCTTATAATAATTTTTCGGCATTATCTTTGATTCTTTTAAGCCTATCTTTCTTTTTTGCTACCTATTCTGTACTATATTCAACACCGACGTCCATATAGACTGAAATATACTTATGTCTTTCCGATAAATCTATTACTTCCATTTTTTGAATTAGCTGAATTTTCTGCTAATCACTTTTCCATCTTCATTACATGTGTCAATTGATCAAATCCTCGTAAAAAAATTTTAATGAGTTAAAATTGAATTTTTGATTAAAACTCAATTTTATTCACCAATCACTATACAAGCCCGCATAATATTGCATTTCAATTGAGTGGAAATTGAGTTTTTCATAAAACAAAACTCAATTTTCACTCAATTATTTATACATAACGTACCTGGCTGCAGGTCCTTTACCTGTTAAAGTAATCAGATCTTCACTCCTCATTTTATCAATGACACTTCTCGCCTGCTGCTTAGTAAATCCACACATTTCCTGTATCTTAGCAGATGTTATCTGATCATTTGTCTGCAGATATTCTAAAATCATATTTTTAGCCTTGATATACTGGACTGTTTTATCCCTTGTATATTCCACGTCTGATTTTAATGCCTCATAAACCTTAGCTGTAAGCATATATTCCTTGCCAACAATCTCTATCAGCCCACTATTAACCAGCTCATTGCATGACTTTTTTGTTTCATCCAACGATTTTTGGACTTTTCTTGATAGTTCCGACAACTGTTCTTTCCTGTTGTCCATTAAGTCTCTTAATATCATCATTTCAGCCAAAGTCATAATTTTACTATTTTTATCCTGTACTTCGGTAATAAACTCAACAAATTCTGTGTTATCTATTGCACTAAATATTGTCAAAGGAACTGCATCATTAAACGATCTGTATCTTGGATAAGGCTTACCCATTGAAACCATGTCCTTAAAGATGATATCTACTCCCTGACCTGTTCTCTGAACATATTTCAAATTTTGCAGTGTCTCTGCTATCAGTTTATTGCTTGGTATAGATGGATGTGTTATGATATTGTCCTCTGTAATTCCATCAAGGAATCCGCCTGGATTTTCAATAACTATTCTATCCGGATATTGTTTTACATAAACTGCTGCATTGCTCTGATAGTCTCTATGAGACAACACATTGAGAAGTGCTTCCTGAAATACTCTCTCTGGAAAATCTTCCACCTCAAGTCTGAATAATCCTACCTGAATATTTTCTATCTTACTGTATGCTTGTACTCTCTCAGTCAACTTGTCAAAAGCAGGGAATTTTATATAGTTTCTACCTATTGTTTTGATTTTTGAAAAATTGTATTATCATTTTGTTATCATCTCGGTGCATCATCAATCAAGCCAATTCTATCCTTAGCTTCAAACTCCACAACCAAATCTTTTTTGGGAAGAAACTCTGGATAACCATTATTCACAACTATAAGCTGTATATCCTTTTCATATTCTTTACCCATTTTTATAAATGTATTAATTATTGCGTTAAATATTTCTTCATCCCTAAACTCTTCTTGTGCAGCATTAGCTCCTAGATTTTTTCTAGGACTATCTATCATCAATAAATTCAGATGATAAAATCTGTCCTTATCTAATGTCATTTTGGCTATGGATAAGTAATACGCAATAATGATCAAAGTTACACCACCCAAACTTCCCAAATCATTATATTTACGTCCTCTTACATATGGCAAATATGATTTCTCTTCTATATAACCATAATCAAGTTTCGGGAAGTGAAAATCCTTCAAATAATCATTGAATACGCTTGTTAATTCTTTAATAATTTCCGATTTATCATTCTTTTCTGCCATATGATTACTAATATTTTTCCTAATACTCGCCAAATCATCTTCTTTACTTTTCATCAATTTTCGCAAACGTTCATATTCCTCCAGCATATGCAGACCAGAATCTATTTCTTGTATTTGTCTATTACATTTGCCAATCTCAAAATTCAATAATTCTATTTGTTCAATATATGGATTAACATACCCCTCCTGTAAATGCAGCAGTTCAAAAGTTTCTTCCTCCAAAGCATTTCTTTTTTCAAAAATCTGTCTCTCCAATTTATTACTTTTTTCTCGTTCAGATTCTATATGTTTTTGCAACTCAGTATGTCTTCTTTTCAGTAATGTCATCTCTTTTTTAACCTGAAGCAAATCACTTACATCCTTTGACATATCATTATTACAAAGAGAACAATGAGTTCCATCATGTTCACTTATTGGCTTCAAGCAGTTTGGACATACCAAAAATTCATACTTGTTAATTTCAGGAACTCCTACCAAAAGCATTTTACATTTATCAATATCCACTTTATATTGATTCAAAAGCAACCTTAGCTTTGTAATATACTCATCTTGATCTAACTTTTGCTCTGTTAGCACTCTTATCTCATTTTTCATTTGCACAATCTTATTACGAAGTTCCTTTGTAGCATCATTTTCTTCTGTATTATGCATTTTCACCAATAACAACTTCATTCGTATCCGGCCGGATTTCCGTCACAAATACCGGATGTCCCATTGCCAGTCCAAGTCCTTTACGCTGACCGACCGTATAGTGGATAATGCCCTTGTGCTTTCCGATGACATTGCCATGAATATCAACAAAATTGCCTTCTTTCGGGATATAATCCGTTTCCCGCTGGATAAATCCGGCATAATCGTTATCCGGCACAAAACAGATTTCCATGCTGTCAGGCTTATTGGCAACCTGAATACCGATTTCTGAGGCAATTTTACGAATCTCATCCTTTGTATAATCTCCGACCGGCATAAGTGTCCTTGAGAGCTGTTCCTGTGTCAGGTTGTACAGCGCATATGTCTGGTCTTTTTTTGCCGTTACGGAATTGCGGATTGCATATCTGCCGTTTGCAAGCTGCTCAATCCTCGCATAATGTCCCGTTGCAATATAATCCGCACCGATCTGCAGGCTTCTTTGCAGCAGGGATTCCCATTTTAC